>Ga0134124_10000030_pt1 | contig 226235 bp, 203 predicted proteins | sample KB304_FD_96880 | JGI IMG/M metagenome (GOLD analysis project Ga0134124, IMG submission 96880) | Terrestrial soil microbial communities without Nitrogen fertilizer from Kellogg Biological Station, Michigan, USA - KB3-0-4 | ecosystem: Environmental > Terrestrial > Soil > Unclassified ...
CACCGGCATGCTCTGCAGGTACTGGGGCGTCAGGACGGAGGACATGGTCGAGATCGCCACCACGCCGCCGTAGGAGCCCAGGTCGACCGACGAGCCGCTCTGGCCGGCCGCCGCGGCGCCCACCTGGTCGGTCAGCCACGAGAACATGGCCGTGCCGGTGTTCCGGATGTCTGCAACGGTCCGCTTCTGCTTCGCCTTCTGGAGCGCGTCCAGGAAGTTCGGGATCAGCAGTGCCGCGATGATGCCGATGATCGCCACGACGATGAGAAGCTCAATCAGCGTGAAGCCCTTCTGCCTGTTCCTGAGTCGATTCATCATAAGAACCCCATCTCCTCACCGGTGTGGTGGGCGTGCCCTCGGGTCATTCCAAGGACTTGGTCTTGTCAAGTGAATAGAGCAGGAACGGTGCCAGGAGCGAAGTCGTTGTCTTGTAAGCGTTTTCATGTCCGGAGTGGACGGTTTTTGGCACTCTGGGGCTTGCGGAGCGCCAGAGTTTGTCAGGGCACTCGTCAGAACGATGTCTTCAGAGAACAAGGCGGCGGACGAGATCGCCGTACAGCGACACGCCGTCGGCGAACGCGGGCAGGGCGAAGCGCTCGTTGGCCTGATCGACCTGCAGGGTGTCGGTGTTCATGATCAGGAACGGCGAGAAGCCGTAGGACGGCACCCCCGCGGCGCGGAAGAAGCGCGAGTCGGTGGCCGTCCAGGGGAGGAACCACGGCCCGGCCGGCGCCTTGGGGTAGCGCTCCTTGACCGACGCCAGGGCCGCCTGGAAGACGGGGTGGTCGAGCGGGCTCCCCTGGCGGGCGGTCGGCGGCTCGTCGAAGGTCACCGAGAGCCCGTGCAGCATCCAGGGTGGCAGCAGCTCGTCGCGCACCGCCGCGGTTTCGACGCCGGGGAGCAGGTGGAGCTTGACCAGCATCTGCCAGCCGCCGCCCGGCGCCGGCTCGACGGCGAAGGGGACCGCCTCGTTGCGGAACAGCGACTTGACGTAGTTCGGCAGCTCGCGGAACTTGTTCACGTCGGCGAGAACTTCCTCGGGGTGCACCATGGCTTCGACATAGGCGGACCGGTCGCGGGTCGGCCCGTAGGTCGCGAGATAGGTGCGCACCTCGGGGGTGATGTGGAGGTCGGTCTCCGTGTAGCCGCGGTCGACCAGCAACTGGTGGAGCGCCTCGATCCGCGCCCGGTCGCCGCTGCACACGTGGATGTCGACGAAGCGTTTCTGGCCGGCCTCGGTCCCCCAGTACTTGATGTCGTCGCGCGCCCGCGCCTCGACCGCGCCGCCTTCGGTGAGCACCGCCCAGAAGCTCTGCACGAGCTCAGGGTGCTGGCGCAGGATCCAGCGCACCCCGAGGCGGCTGCCGTGCTCCTCGCTGCTGGTGGCAAGGAGGAGGATGGAGCGCTTGAGCGGCTTGCCGCTCTTCTTGAGGTCGATCACCGCCTGGAGCTGGGCGATCGCGATGCTCTTCATGTCGAAGGTGCCGCGGCCGAACATCCAGGGCACCTCGATCTTCGCCGCGAACGGCGGGGAGAACCACTCCTTGGGATCGACCGACTCGACGTCGATGTGGCTGTGCAGGACCAGGGGGTGCGGATCGGCTCCCTCCAGCCGCGCATAGAGGTTGGCGTGCTTGTTCCCCAGCACCTCGATCTCGGAGGGGATGCCGGCCTCGGCGAGACGGGCGGCGAGGAAGCGCGCGCCGGAGATCTCGTTGCCGGTCTTCTCGCTGGTGTCGATCTGCACGTACTGCTGGAGGAGCCTGACCTCCGGCAGGTTGGCATAGTCGACGCTCGCCCACTCCTGCCCCATCTGCCGGCCCGAGCTGAGAAAGGCCTGCAGCCACGCCATTCCGCCGGCCAGCGCGACGCTGACCAGCACGAGGCTGCCGTAGAGAGCCACACGAGCCGCGAAGCGGCGACGACGTTCGAGCCACGGCGAAGTCATTTGGCGCATCATAATAGGCCAATGTCGACCCATGTCGAGAATATCGAGAGCCCCCCTTCACCGCGTGCCCGGATCTGGATCGCTCTGGCCGCGCTCGTGGTCTGCTGTGCCTACCTGGCCGCCGAGGCCTACATGCTCGATTCCGACCTCGGTTTTCCGCTGGACGACAGTTGGATCCATCTCCAGTTTGCGCGCAACCTCGCAACCGGCCACGGCCTCTCCTACAACGCCGGCGAGCTGGTGACCGGCTCGACCGCGCCGCTGTGGACGGCTCTCCTTTCTCTCCTCTTCTACCTGCCGGGCCCGTCTGGGAACATCGTGGTGTGGACGAAGCTCCTGGGGCTCGCTCTCCACCTGGCCGCCGTGGACGCCACCTGGCGCCTGGGACGGGAGCTCGGCCTCGGCCGCGGTCTCGCCACCTTCGCCGCCTGCCTCACCCTCGGCACCACCTGGCTCGCCTGGTCGGCGCTCTCCGGCATGGAGGTGCCGCTCTTCATCCTGCTGGCGCTCCAGGGGATGATCCTGCATCTGCGCGAACGGGCCGCGCCCGATCGCCCGCCGCTCTCGCTCGGCCTCCTGGCGGTCGCGTCCCTGGCCCGGCCGGAGGGTCTCGCGCTGCTCGGCCTCGCCTTCGTCGACCGTCTGCTGGTGTTCACACGGGATGAAGACGAAGACGGCGCGCTGCGCTGGCGGCGGCCGGCCCTCCGCCCGCTCCTGACCGGTCTCGCGCTCGCCGTCTGCGCGCTCGCCGGCCCTCTCCTGGTCTACCGTTGGGTCGGCGGCTCGTTCCTCCCCACGACGTTCGCGGCGAAAAATGGGGCATTGCGCCACTACCTGCCCAATCTCCAGTATCTCCAACTGGTGTTCACCATCCTCTTCCGGCCGCAGCCCTACATGGCGCTCCTCGCCGGCGGCGGGATCCTCTCGCTGGTCGAGCGCCTGGGCACGCCGCGCGACCGCGGGCTGCTGCCGGCGCTCTGGCTGCTCGCGGTGCCGCTCGCCTACTCCACGGTCAGCCCGGAAGGTGGAGCGTCGCTGGTCGGGAACTTCGGCCGCTACTACTTTCCGTTCTTTCCGGTGCTGGTGCTGCTCGGCGTCCTCGGCCTCGAACGCGCCGCGCAAGCGGTGGGGCCGTGGCTCGCCGCCGGCCGCCTCCGCCTGCCGGTGGGAGCGCTCCTCCTCGCCCTGATCGCCTGGCCCACCGCCACCAGTCTGGTGCAGGGGATCGGCCGCTATGTGCAGAACGTCGCCAACGTGCAGGACAGCGATGTGCGCATCGCCCGCTGGCTGGCGCCGCGCCTCCCCCCGCAGGCGGTGATCGCGGTCAACGACATCGGCGCCATCAAGTTCCTCCTGCCCAACCGGGTGATCGACCTCGCCGGCATCATCAACCCGGAGATCCGCCGCGACCTGAACCGTGCCATCGCGGAGCGGAAGCCCTGGGAGCAGCTCATGGCCGGAGAGATCGCCAGCCGCCAGCCGGACTACCTGGTGATCTTTCCTGCCTGGTTCCCCCACCTTTCGCAGGACCCACGCTTCCGGCCGATCTACAGCGTCGAGGTGCGCGACAACATCACCATGGGAGGCGCCGAGGTGACGGTCTACGCGACGCCGTGGACGCGGTGGCCGTTGCAGGGGACGCCGTAGCGCGATACCGTTCCCGGCCATGAGAACCGATCGCGTGCTTTCCACCGCCACCCTCGTCCTCGCCCTGCTGGGCGGCAGCGCCGCCGCCCATGCCGGCACGCCGGCCGGGCATCCCGCTCACCACCCCGCCGCCAAGCCGGGCAACCCCATCCCGGCCCCGGCCGACGTCGCCGCGCCGCCTTCCGACGCCCAGACCACCGCTTCAGGCCTGGCGACCAAGGTCATCAAGCCCGGCACCGGAACCGTCCATCCGGCGCTCACCGACAAGGTCAAGGTCCACTACACCGGCTGGACGACCGACGGCAAGATGTTCGACTCCTCCGTCGTCCGCGGCACGCCGATCTCTTTCCCCCTCGACCACGTCATCGCCGGCTGGAGCGAAGGCGTCCAGCTCATGGTCGAAGGCGAGACCCGCCGGCTCTGGATCCCTGCCAAGCTCGCCTACGAAGGGAAACCGGACCGGCCGCAGGGCATGCTGGTCTTCGACGTCGAGCTGATCAAGATCGAAAAGTAGGCCGGCGGTTCCCCAGGCCCGCGTTTCACCTCTTCACGCACCACACTCTGTAGAGCCATCCGCGAGCCGGCGAACATTCGCCGGCTCGGGGCTCTTCAGACCAATCCTTGCGGAGGAGGTAGATCATGAAATCCAGAATGTCCAGAACGTCCAGGATGCTGAATGCGATGGTGCTGTCGTCCTGTTGTCTGCTGGGCCTTGCCGCGAATGCCGGCGCGCAGATCACCTATCACGGCGGACCGGTGATCCTGTCCGCCAAGGTGGTCAACATCTTCTGGGGACCGACTTTTGCTCCCGGCGGCGTCGACAATGCCTACGCCAACACGTTGAGCCTCTACCGCAACCAGCTCGGCACGACGCGCGAATACAAAATCATCACGCAGTATTACCAGATCGTGGGGACCACCCAGCAGTTCATCCAACTGTCGAATCTCGGCACGGGAACCGCGGACTGGTTCGACACGTCGACACCGCCGGCGAACGTCACCGACACCATCGCGCGGAACGAGATCCGGGCCTACCTGGCGACCCACGCCTTTGACCCCAGCACGATCTACGAGCTCTATCTCCCGGCCTCCTCCTATTCGTCCAACGGCTCGCTGACCTCGTGCGGCGGACCGGGTCTCGCCTACTGCACCTACCACAACTTCATCGCCAGCGGCTCGAACCGGATCAAGTACACCGTCCAGCCCTACCAGAGCTGCGGCGGCTGCCAGGTCGCCGGCTTCTCCGCGGCGCAGAATCAGGAAGTCTTCGTCGCCTACTCGACCCGCGGCGCGGCGACCAATCCGCTGTTCAACGCCTGGTATGACAACGTCAGCGGCATCGAAATGGGGGACAAGTGCCTGTGGTCGCCGCCGCCGTTCCTCGATGGCGGCGCCTATCCCTATGACTGGTCGAATCTGGTGAACGCCTGCGTCAAGTGGTGATCAACGAGGCGGATTGAGCCGCGCACGCCGGGCAGAACACCAGCGGCCGCAGATCGGCCGCCTCGACGTCGGTCGAGAAGTGCATCAGGCATTGGAAGTCCTGGCAGTGTCCGAGGCCGGCCACGTGGCCGAGCTCATGGAGGATTTCGGCCGTCGCCCATCGCTGCGCACCGGCGCCGTGCCGCCGACCCGCGTCACCGCCTTGTCCTCCACCTCCAGCACGCGCAGCAGCTCCACCTGCACTCGCGGCGTGATCGTTCCGATCTCGTCGAGGACCCTACCCCTTGGGGTGTTTTCGAGCCTCCGGAGGCCGCGAGACGATGAGCCCATGTCCGACCCGTTGATCTGGCACCGCCTTCAGTTCGCTTTCACGGTCATCTATCACTACCTTTTCCCCCAACTGACGATGGGCCTGGCTCTCCTCATCGTCATCCTGAAAGCTGTCGGCCTGCGCACCGGCGACCGGCGCTGGGACGCTGCCGCGCGCTTCTGGATCCGGATCTTCGGCATCAACTTCGCCTTCGGCGTCGTCACCGGGATTCCCATGGAGTTCCAGTTCGGCACCAACTGGGCCGGTTTCTCGCGGTTCGCAGGAGGCGTCGTCGGGCAGACGCTGGCAATGGAGGGCATGTTCGCCTTCTTCCTCGAATCGAGCTTCCTGGGCCTGCTGGTGTTCGGCGAACGCCGGCTGAGCCGGCGCGGGCACTTTCTGGCGGCGCTCGCCCTCTTTTTCGGAAGCTGGCTCTCGGGATACTTCATCGTCTGCACCAATGCCTTCCTCCAGCATCCGGCTGGGCAGACACTGAACGCCGGGGGCACCCTCGAGCTGGCGGACTTCTGGGCCTTCGTGCTCAATCCCTGGGCCCTCGCGCAATACGCGCACACCATGATGGCGGCCGTGGTCACCGCCGCTTTCGTCATGGCCGCGGTCGGCGCCTGGTACGGGCTGCTCGGAAAGCACAGCGACCAGGCCGCGCGGTTCCTGCGCGTCGGCACGCTGGCCGGATTGATCGCCAGCGTCGCCGTCGCGTTCCCGACCGGCGACCAGCAGGCCAAGCTGGTGGCCCGGCACCAGCCGGTCACCCTGGCGGCCATGGAAGGGCGGTTCGCCAGCGAACGGATGGCGGGCATCGTGCTGATCGGGCAGCCGAACGTGCGGGAGAAACGGCTCGACAACCCGGTCGTCGTGCCGGGGTTCCTGAGCTTCCTCGCGTATGGGACGTTCCACAGCAACGTCCGTGGGCTGAACGAGTTCCCGCCGGACGTCTGGCCGGACAACATCGAGCTGCTCTACTACGCGTTCCACGTGATGGCCGGGCTCGGGACGCTGCTCATCCTGCTCATGGCCCTCGCCGTGCTCTTCGACCTGCGCGGGCGTCTCACCGCGAGCCGTCCCCTGCTGTGGGCGCTGCTGCTGGCGTTCCCTTTCCCGTACATCGCCACCACGGCAGGCTGGATGACGGCGGAGCTGGGCCGGCAGCCGTGGCTGGTGTACGGCCTCCTGCGCACCGCCGCGGGGGCCAGCCCGGCGGTCCATTCCGGCACGGTGCTCTTCACGTTGATCGGGTTCGCCGGCCTCTACTTCGTCCTCGGCATTCTGTTTCTCTTTATGATCGGGCGCGAGATCGCCCACGGACCCGAGCCGCCGGAAGGTACCGGGGAGGCGACCCATGGTTGAGCTGTGGTTCGGCATTGCATCCGTGATGCTGGCGGCCTACGTCGTCCTCGACGGTTTCGACTTCGGAGCCGGCGCTCTGCATCTCTTCGTGGCCAGGTCCGATCCTGAGCGGCGGCAGGTGCTCGCCGCCATCGGTCCCTTCTGGGACGGCAACGAAGTGTGGCTGCTGGCCACCGGCGGTGTGCTGTTCGTCGCGTTCCCGGCCGTCCTCGCCGCGGGTCTGTCCGGGTTCTACTTCGCGATCTTCCTGGTCCTGTGGGCGCTGATCCTGCGGGGGATCTCCATCGAGCTTCGCAGTCATCTCGAGCTGCCGCTCTGGCGCGGCGCCTGGGATGTGGTCTTCGCGCTCGCGAGTATTTTGCTGCCGGTGCTCTTCGGCGCGGCGCTCGGCAATCTCGTGCGCGGTCTGCCGCTCACCCGGGAGGGCTGGTTCTCGTTGCCGCTGTTCACCGACTTCACCGCCCGCAATCCCGTCGGCATCCTGGACTGGTACACGGTCTCGGCGGGCGTTTTCGCCTTGCTGGCGATTGCCGGGCACGGCGCGGCGTTCCTCACCTGGAAGACGGACGGCCCAGTCCACGACCGCAGCCGGCGGGCGGCGCTCCGGCTCTACCTCGCCGTCACCGTGCTCTGGCCGCTCCTCACCCTGGCGACCGCCTTCGTCAACGCGCCGATGCTGGAGGCGCTGCCACGGCGGCCGCTCGCCTGGCTGTCGCTCCTCTTGGCGCTCGGCGGGCTGATCAGCGTCCACGCCGGCCTGCGCACCGGGCGTGCCCTCGCGGCGTTCCTGGGCTCGTGTGCGTTCCTGGCCGGCATGTTGGCGGCCACCGCGGCGTGCGTGTTCCCGGTGATGCTGCGCTCTGTCACACCCGAAGCGGCGTCGCTGACCGCGTACAACGCGAGTGTCCCGGTGGCGAGCCTGCGCACGGCTCTAAGCTGGTGGGCCGTCGCGTTCCCGCTCGCCGTGCTCTACTTCGTCACGCTCTTCAGGCTGCACCGCGGCAAGGCCGTCGCGGCGGTCGAGCGGGAGGGGTATTAATTTAAGAGGAGTCTCCGTGACACAGGTCGCTAAAGTCTGGTCCCTGGCCGATGCCAAAGCACATCTAAGTGAAGTTGTCGAGAGTGCTTTGAAGAAAGGACCTCAGGTCATCACTCGGCACGGCCGGAAGGTCGCGGTGGTCGTCTCCGCAGAGGAGTGGGAGCGGAAGTCGCAGCGTCAAGGTACGCTTGCAGACTTCTTCGCGGCCTCGCCGTTGCGGGAATCGGGCCTTGAGATCGAGCGTCCTCTGGACGGCCCCGCGGGCGCTGCATAGGCTCACGCGAGCCGAGCCCCAGCCCAGAAAACTGAAAACTCAACAACGAGTCATCCTGAGAGCGAGCCCTGCGAGATGGAAGGATCTGGGCGGGCGGACCTTTCCGTCTCCCAGCTCCTTTGGGAGCGCCAAGTTTTTTGAGAAAGCCGCCCCCTCGTTCTACACTGCAACAGTACTTGCCGTTTTGACCGGCCCTTGCGGCCCAACGAGGAGAGACCATGGTGCGCAAGCTGTTCTTGACCAGTGCGCTTCTGTTCGTGCTCGGCGTTGCCTTCATGACGAAACCGGCGGTTGCCGCCGCGCAGTGCGACTGCGAATTCTGCGCCGCCGCGCCGGGCGCGCAGTGCATCGACGACTGGGGCTTCCGCTGGCTCTGCTCGCAGTACGTCGCGTTCCGCTGCTGATTCGCTCGTGGCCCGCGGAGCCGCCGCAGGGGGGCTCCGCGAATTCCGGAGGGAGGCCCCTCAACGGCGAGGAGACATCCAATGCACGAGCGCAAGCAGCCGGAAACTCTCCGCCTGCGGTCCGTGATGCCGGCCCTGACGGTCAACGACATCGCCGCGAGCCTGGCTTGGTATTGCGATGTGATCGGCTTCATCGTCACCCAGGAGGTGCAGCGGGAGGGAAAGCTGGTGGCGACGCTGCTCAAGGCGGGTGCGGTCGAGCTGCTGCTCACCCAGGACGACTTCGCCAAGGGGCGTGACCGCAAGAAGGGAGTCGGCCTGCGGCTCCATGGCACCACCGGCCAGGACATCGACCAGCTCGCCGAGGCTATCACCTCCCGCGGCGGCGTCCTCAGCCAGCCGCCGAAGGACCAGCCCTGGGGGACGCGCGACTTCGCGATCATCGACCCCGACGGTTTCAAGATCTCCATCTCGGCACCGCTGACAGCGTAGGGCAGGGACGACAGACCGGAGTCTGGATCTCGACCCTCCTCGCGAGCCAAGGAACCGTGATTTCGATATCCTTGAGAGCAGGTGATCCCCACCGCTCCCACCCTCGTCGATCCCAAGCGGTCCGCGCACGCCACGCTGCGTGGCTATCTCTATCAGGCCTGTCTGGGCGTCGTCCGCTGGCTCGACCTGGGGGAGGACGAGGCGCTTCTCTGCGAAGGGGATGAAGATCTCGATCGCCTGATCTCCGGTGCCGGAGGCGTCAGCGAGCAGGTGAAGGCGTATTCCGGCGGCCTCGGGATCGCCCACCGCGCGGTGGTGGAGAGCCTCCGTCAGTTCCTGCGCAGCTACGTCACCCTCCGCCGCCGCGGCGAGACGCGGCGCTTCGTCTTCACCACCACGGCCTTTCAGGCGCGCTCGCGCAAGGGCGGCTTGGATTTCGACCTCCTCGCCAAGTGGCAAGAGGGAGACCGCAGCGAGACGACCTGCCGCGCCGTCCGCACACTCCTGACGACGGGCGAGAAGGTCCCGGACTGGCTCGCCGAGCCGGTGGCGGAGCTCGATTCTGTTGAACAGTGGCCGGACTTTCTCGACGCCGTGGAGTGGAGATTCGGCGCGCCGGATCTCGACCGGCTCCGCGCTGACATTCTCGGAAAGCTGTCCGCCTTCCCCACCCTGCCGGCGGATCTCTTCCGCGACCGGCTCGTCGCCGCGGTTCTCACCGCCTCATCCCAGCCAGAAGTCGCGGACCGGTTCCTGACCCGAGAGGGTCTCCACCGGCTCGCCGAAGCGGCTCGGGTCGAGTTGGGGGAGTGGGCGAAGTCCCCGGCCGCAGTCCGCCTCCGCAAGGTTTTCGACGAGCTGGAAGAGATCCGCAAACTCCTCCACGACAATACAGACGACCTGCCGCCGAATCCGGCTCCGGGCAAGCTGCTCACCGCCTCCTACGAGGTCATTCCCTTTGAAGAGGAAGGCCGCCGCGGCGAGCTCGACGCCCTCGAAGACTGGTGCAACGGCCCGGAGCCGCGCAGCGTCCTCCTCCTGACCGGCGATGGAGGCTCCGGCAAGACCCGCCTCGCGCTGGAGTGGTGCCGCCGCCTGCGCCACCAGGGCTGGCACGCCGGCTTCTTGCGCCGGGACCGCTCGGCGAGCGACCTCGATCCGCTCCTCGCGGGCGTGGCGCCGCGGCTGATCGTCATCGACTACGCCGAGACCCGCCTCGCGGCCGTTCAACCGCTCCTTTACAAGATGGGGATCGACCTGCACGGCGGCGGTCCGCCCGTCCGCCTGCTCCTCCTCGCCCGCCGGGCCGGCGACTGGTGGGCAGGCTTCCAGTCAGGAACCGCAGGGCGAGAGATCGAAGATCTGCTCGCGTGCTCGCAACCACCGCGTCCTGTCACGCCGCTGGTGCCAGCCGCGGAAAACCGCCGCCAGGTCTTCGACACCGCTCTCGCCGCCTTCGCGGAGGTAACGGGCAAGGCGGTCCCCGCCTCCCCGCCGGTCCCCGACTTGAAAGAGGAGGGCTTCGAGCGCGTCCTCTACCTCCACATGGCCGCCCTCGCCGCCCTGGACGGCCGCTCCATCGGCTCGGCCGTCGAGGCTTTGGACCAGACGCTCCGCCACGAACGCCGGTTCTGGAGCCAGCAGATTGAGGAGACGAGGCTGCGAGACGCCTTCGACCGGGCGGTCGCGGCCTTGGCTCTCGTGGCGGGCGCCGCCACCGAGCCGGATGCCCGAGCCCTCCTCGGGCGAGTCCTGGACGGCTTCCCGTCGCGGCCCGACCTCATGGACGGGATCCTCGACCGGCTGCGGGCCATGTATGGCGGCGCCGGCCGCTTCGTGGAGCCGCTCCAGCCGGACCTCCTCGGCGAAGAGCTGGTTGCGGATGTCCTCCAGCGGGACATCCGCCTTCTCGAAAGGCTTTTGGATGGAGCGACCGCCGAGGAAGGCCGCTCCTTGCTGACCGTCTTGACGCGGCTCGCGCAACGGCGCCCCGCGGCGGAAGAGTGGCTGCGGGCCACTTTCCATGCGCGGCTAAGCCTCCTGGCCGAGAGCGCTCTGGAGGTGGCGATTGAGACAGGCGACCCGATTGGGCTCGGGCTCGCCCGGGAAATCGAGGAGAACGCAGGCGAAGAGCTGGCGGAGCGTCTGATGAACCGGTGCGAAGAGGACCGGTACCTCCTCTCCTTACCGCTGCGGGAGGTGGCGCTTGCTGCCACCGCACGAAAGAGGGCCCTCTTCCTGCAACGCCATCCGCCCCGCCGAGGGCCACTCGCCTTTTTCTTCCGGAGGAGGTGCAAATTCCCCGAATCGGTTGCGAGAGAGAGGGCGCGCTTGGCGTCCAATCTCGGGTCTCGCCTGAGCGCTCTGGGCCGTCGGGAGGAGGCGCTCCAAGCCACAGAGGAGGCCGTCGCGCTCCGTCGCGAGTTGGCCGATCGTCGTCTCGACGCTTTCCTCCCCGACCTCGCGACGAGCCTCAACAACCTCGGCATTGTGCTGGGCGCTCTGGGCCGTCGGGAGGAGGCGCTCCAGGCCACGGAGGAGGCCGTCGTGCTCCGTCGCGAGTTGGCCGATCGTCGTCCCGACGTTTTCCTCCCCGACCTCGCGATGAGCCTCAACAACCTCGGTAACGGGCTGAGCGCTCTGGGCCGTCGGGAGGAGGCGCTCCAGGCCACGGAGGAAGCCGTCGCGCTCCGTCGCGAGTTGGCCGATCGTCGTCCCGACGCTTTCCTCCCCGACCTCGCGATGAGCCTCAACAACCTCGGAAGCGATCTCAGCGCTCTGGGCCGTCGGGAGGAGGCGCTCCAGGCCACGGAGGAGGCCGTCGCGCTCCGTCGCGAGTTGGCCGATCGTCGTCCCGACGCTTTCCTCCCCGTCCTCGCGAGGAGCCTTAACAACCTCGGCAACAGGCTGAGCGATCTGGGCCGTCGGGAGGAGGCGCTCCAGGTTACGGAGGAGGCCGTCGCTCTCCGTCGCGAGTTGGCCGATCGTCGTCCCGATGCTTTCCTCCCGAACCTCGCGAGGAGCCTCAACAACCTCGGCGAAATACTGAGCGCTCTGGGCCGGTGGGAGGAGGCGCTCCAGGCCACGGAGGAGGCCTTCCGAATCCTGGCCCCCTTCTTCCTACAGCACCCCGCTGCTTTGATTCCTTGATGCAGATGGCGGTCGGCAACTATCGGGAGCATGCTGAGGCTCTCGGCCGGGAGCCCGAGGAAGAGCTTCTCCGGCCAATCGAGGAACTGCTGGCCACTGGAAAGAAGGTTGAGCCACGGCCCCACACCCAGGATTGAAATCCTGGGCCGGCGAACCCTTGTCCCTCCGGGACGGCTGAGAAGCTCTCGCTGAGGTGATCCTGCATGTCGGGAGGTCGCGAGCGACTGCGTCGGAAGCCGCGGACGGTCCCTGCCCGCTCAGGGAGTCGAGCCGAAGAGAGGTCTCCTCGAGCCGAAGAGAGGTCTCCTCGAGCCGAAGAGAGGTCTCGTTGAGCCGAAGAGAGGTCTCGTCGAGCTGAAGAGAGGTCTCGTCGAGCCGAAGAGAGGTCTCGTCGGGCCGAAGAGAGGTCTCGTCGAGCTGAAGAGAGGTCTCCTCGAGCTGAAGAGAGGTCTCCTCGAGCTGAAGAGAGGTCTCCTCGAGCCGAAGAGAGGTCTCCTCGAGCCGAAGAGAGGTCTCGTCGAGCCAAAGAGAGGTCTCGTCGAGCTGAAGAGAGGTCTCCTCGAGCCGAAGAGAGGTCTCCTCGAGCCAAAGAGAGGTCTCGTCGAGCCAAAGAGAGGTCTCGTCGAGCTGAAGAGAGGTCTCGTTGAGCCGAAGAGAGGTCTCGTTGAGCCGAAGAGAGGTCTCGTTGAGCCGAAGAGAGCTCTTGTTGGATCGAGGAGAGCTCTCGCCGAACAGAAAAGGGGCCTCCTTGACTGAGGAGGAGCAGCCCGCTACCTTCCAGGCATGACGTCCGGACTCTGGATTTCGACTCTTCTCGCAAGCCTCCTGGCCGGCACTCCGGCCAGCGTCACCACCCAGCGGGTGGACAACGCGCGCACCGGCGCCGTCCTGACCGAGACCATTCTCACCCCAGGGAGCGTGCCGGGGCATCTCCAACGGGTCTACGAACGGCGGATCGACGGCCAGACGCTGGCCAATCCGCTCTATGTCGAAGGGGTTACGGTCGCGCCGGGTGTCTCCAAGAACCTCTTCTTCATGGCGACGGCCAAGAACTGCGTCTACGCGTTCGATCTCGCGGACCATACGCCGGACAGCGTTCCGGCTGTGCCCGCCGATCACTGCGACACCAGCACTCGCGCCGTGTGGCACCGCGAGGTGGGCGCCACCGCCGGTGTCGTCATCTGCGCCGAGACCCGGCCGCCACGGGTGGGCGTGACGAGCACGCCGGTGATCGATCCGGCGAGCAACGCGATGTTTCTGGTCAGCTTTCATTCCGACGACCATCAGCACTACCTGCACAAACTCGATCTGCGCACCGGCGCCGATCTGCGCGCGCCGGTGAAGATTGGCGGCACGGCGTCCGGAAAGGTTTTTGACGCCGCCTGCCAGCGCAACCGTCCCGGGCTTTTGTTGCAGAAAGGCGTCGTCTACATCTCTTTTGCGACCTTCAGTTGTGATGCGTCGTGCCCGTCCGGACCCTACCGCGGCTGGATCTTCGGCTACCGGGCGCGCGATCTCGCTCCGATGGGCGCGTACACCGCGGCTCCCACCGGCGGCGGAGCCGGGATCTGGCAGTCCGGCAACGGCCTCACCGGCGACGGCTCATCGATCTATTTCGAGACCGGCAACGATCTCGCTCCCACGCCGCTCGGCGACAGCTTTGTGCGCGTGGACGTGAACGGGTCACAGCTCACCACGCACGGCCATTTCGCGCCCTCCAACCGCGAGCGCCTGCGGATCGCCGACACCGATCTCGGATCGGGAGGTCCGGTGCTGCTGCCTGGCGGCAAGCTCGTCGGCGGCGGCAAGGAAGGAAAGCTCTATCTCGTCGACAGCGCCATGCGCGGCAAGGCGGACCAGGAGTGGCTCGCCTTCCGCAACACCTGGCACGACGATCCCAAACAGCCGACCTGCGATCTGACCCACATCGGCCTGCCGCTGCCGCCCAACGGCTGCTTCATGCCGCACGACCGCTATCAGGATTCGGAGCACTGGAGCCCGAACATCCACGGCGGCGCGCTGTACTGGAAGAGCGCCGCCACGCCGAGCTTCGGCTACGTCTATCTGATGCCCGAGAAAGAGCATCTCCGGCAATACCGCTACAACCTGAAGACGTTCAAGATCGAGACAGTGCCTTTCCATTCCAGCGCCGAACGCACGCCGGACGGGATGCCTGGCGGCGCGATCTCTCTCTCCGCGAACGGCGGCAGCAATGGGATCATCTGGGCGCTGATCGCCAACAGCGATGCGCAACTGGTCACCGCGCCGGGTCACATGGTCGCCTTCCGCGCCGATCTGCTGACCGAGCTCTGGCGCGACGACGATCCGGTGGCCTTCGCGAAGTTCAATCCGCCGTTGGCCGTGGCGGGCCACGTCATCCGGCCGACGTTCGCGGACCGGGTGATCGTCTACGGCCTCGGCCCGTCTCTCACGCCGCTGCCCTGCTATTCGATCGCCGAAAAAGAGGAAGTGCTCGGCGGATCGAGCGGCATGCTGGGCAAGGCGATGTCCGCGGAGATCGATCTCAGCGAGGGAAAAACTGGCGGCAAGGTGCGCTACTTCGCGGGCGCCGAGCCGCTCGGCGCCTCGTGCGACGCGCCGCAGGATTTCAGGATCTCGCCGCTGCTGACGGCGGTCTACTGGAGCCCGAAGACCTGCGCTCACGCGCTCCGCGGCGAGGCGCTGGAGCTGTGGGAGTCACTCGGCGCCGAAGCCGGCACGCTCGGCTATCCGGTGACCGACGAGATCCCGAGCTACGACGGCCGGCACATCGTCTTCGAGCATGGCGAGATCCACTGGACGCCTGTCACCGGATATGAGGTCGTGGTCCGCGAGGCTCGCTGAAGCCGGCCAGAAGCACCGTCCAGAGTAGGAGGACGTCATCATGCGGAAGAATCGAAGCGAAAAGCTGACGTTGAACCGGGAGACCGTGCGCAATCTTCAGCAGGGTCTTCTCGACAGGATTCAAGCTGCCGGCCGGACCGACAACACCTGCGATGTGTCCGGCTGCCTGGAGTGCCCGACTCCGTCGATCTGGACCTGCGAAGGCTGCATCGGGTAAGGCGGCGGGCTCGGGATTCACGGATTCACACGCCCAGCCCGCCCAGGCAGCGATCGATCTCCTCGTCCGTGTTGTAGAAGTGGGGGGAGACCCGGAAGCGCCCGGCGCGAGCTGCGGCGACGACGTCCACGGCGGCCAGCCGGCGGACGAAATCGCCGGCCGGAATCGTCGGATGGACGGCAGTGACGATCCCCGAGATCTCGCCGGGCCGGCGGGAGCTGATCACGGTGAATCCGCGGTCCGCGAGCCCCACGGCGGCGCGCTCGGTGAGCGCCAGGACGCGTTCTTCGATCGCCGCGGCGCCGGCTTCCTGGAGCAAGTCCAGAGAGCCGCCCAGCGCGTGGATGCCGTAGACGTTCAGGGTGCCGCTCTCGAAGCGTTTGGCTCCGTCCGCGAAGTCGATCGCGAAATCCGTCCAATCGAACAGACTGCGCATCGACCGCCAGCCGGAACGGCCGGGGCGCAGTTGTTCGATCACCCGGTCGGAGACGTAGAGGAGACCGGTGCCTTCAGGCCCCAGCAGCCATTTGTGGGTCGAGGCGGCGGCGATGTCGATGAAGGACGCCTCGACGTCGAGAGCCAGGGCTCCCAGTCCCTGGATGGCGTCGACCACGAAGAGCACGCCGCGTTCGCGGCAGGCGGTGCCCAGGCGGCGGAGGTCGGCGCGGTAGCCGCTGGCGTACTGCACCCAGGAGAGGACCAGCATGCGGGTGCGGTCGTCGATCCGCGCCAGCAGTTCGTCCTCGTCGATCCGCCCGTCGCGCTCGGGCACGGTGCGATATTCGACACCGTAGTCGGCCAGGCGCATCCAGGGGTAGACGTTCGATGGAAATTCGAGCTGCGCGCCGACGACGTTGTCGCCTTCTTTCCAGGCGAACCCTTCGGCCACCATCGAGATGCCGGCGGAGGTGTTCTCCACGAACGCCACCTCCCGCGGCTCGCGGGCGCCCAGCAGACGGGCGGCGAGACCGCGCACCCGCTCGACCTCGGTATTGCGATCCAGCCAGCGGCGGTCGCCGGAGACCGACACGGTGTCCGCCAGGGTTTTCATCCGCTCGGCGGAGCGCCGCGGGAGGGCCGCCATGCCGGCGTGGTTCAGATAGGCGCATTCGGCGGTGACCGGGATCTCGGCCCGGAAGCGTTGCAGGGTCTCTCTGTCCATCAGCCCTTGGCTCCACGAATTCCAGGTTTCGTTTCAAGGATCAACAGGGCCGGCAGCCCCACGGCGAGCACGGTGACGTAGTGCAGACCCCGGTAGAGCAGGGTGGTGGTGGCGGCCACGACCGGGCTGACCCCCATGACGGTGAAGCTGGTGACCATGGCGGCCTCGGTGGTGCCGAGGCCGCCGGGAGTGCCGGTCACGGTCCCCGCGGCGACGCCGAGGGAGACGGCGGAGAAGACCACCAGCGCACTCACCGGCAGGCCCAGGGCGCGGAAGATGAGCCACTGGGCGCCGGCGTTGAAAAAGACATAGGCCGTCCCCCACAGCACGGCCTGGATCATCAGGGGACCGTCGCCGAGAAGGCGGACGAAGACGCCCACCGCCTCGTGGCTGTGGGCGAGGAAGCGCTGCATGCGTCCATCCGCCCTCTCCGCCCATTTGGCGAGCAGGCGCACCAACGGATTCTGCTCGTGCGGACCGCGGCGACGGACCCAGACGGTCAGCGCCACCGTCGCGGCGAGCAGGATGCCGAGGGCGCCGGCGGCGAGGACCGGCCGGCCGGAAGCGAGAGCGGCGGCCACCACGGCGAGGCAGGTGGCCGCGATCATCACCGCGTGGTGAGTGATCTGGTCGAACAGGACGATGCCGTAAAGCAGGCCGAACGAGCCGGAAGAGCCGGACGAGGAGGACGAGGAGGACGAGGAGGACGAGGAGGACACCGAGCGGCCGAAGTAGCGGGCGCGCAGGATGCCGCCGAAGATACGGGCGGACGGCGTGATCAGGTTCAGGGCCGCCGACGCCAGCAGGACGAAAAACCCGAGCCCCGCCGGGGGCGCCGCTCCCACACCCCGCCGCGCCGCCGCCCGGAAGCGCCCATCCCAGGCCGACCAGCGAAGGAACAGGAAGAGGACCGTCGCGGCGAGCCACCACCCGTTCGCCCTCGCCAGGCGGTGCGACAGATCGCGCCAGTCGATGTCCGCGAGCAGCCTCCACGTCCAGATCAGTGCCAGCACGGTGAGCCCCGTCTTGAGCGCCGGGCTCGCCCAGCGCCGCCAGGGGCTCGGCGGCCCGGGACTGGCGGCTTCCGGACCGGATTCGCCGTGCTCCGGCTCCGGGTCCTCGGCAGCGATCTTGTGCAGGGAGGTGGGCATAGACAGGATGGGAGGCAGCGCGCCTAGGATAGCAGGACGCCGCCTTTGGCATAGGATGCCCCGCTGAGGGGACACTGTATGACGGCTGAAAAAGACCCATCCACCCTGGAGCTCTCCCGCGACGAGATGCGCGCCATGGGCTACCAGGTCGTGGACATCCTCGTGGAGCACTTCGCGACACTGCACGATCAGCCGGTGCGCGGCTGGGCGTCGCGGGCCGACCTCGAAGCGCGGTTCCGCGAGCCGGCGCCGGACGGTCCCAGCGATCCCGCCGCCGTGCTGGCGCGGCTGGAGCGCGACATGGTGCCGTTCTTCACCCGGGTCACCCATCCGCGGCATTTCGCCTTCATCCCGATCCCCAGCAACTTCGTCGGCGTCATGGCCGATGCCCTGGCGGCCGGCCTGAACCCGTTCCTCGGCACCTGGTTCGCGGGCGCCAGTCCGGCGCAGATCGAGCTGGTGACGATCGACTGGCTCTGCAAGGAGTGCGGCCTGCCCGCTGAATCCGGCGGCCTGTTCGTCTCCGGCGGCTCGGTGGCCAACCTCACCGCCCTGGGCGCCGCCCGCCATGCGCGCCTGGAAGTCCGCGGGCAGAGCCCGGCAGGCGCCGTCGTCTACTTCTCCGACCAGACCCACTCCTGCGTGGAGCGCGCGCTGGCGGTCCTCGGCTTCCGCGCGGACCAGATGCGGAAGATTCCGGCCGACGACCGGTTCCGTCTGCCCGTCGCGGCGCTCGAAGCGGCCATCGCCGCCGACCGCGCGGCCGGCCGGATCCCGTTCTGTGTCATCGCCAACGCCGGCACCACCAACACCGGCGCCGTCGATCCGCTGCCGGAGCTGGCCGCGCTCTGCCGGCGCGAGGACCTCTGGCTGCACGCCGATGGCGCCTTCGGAGCGGCGGCGGTGGTCTGTGACCGCGGCCGGCGCGCGCTCGCCGGCCTCGAGCTGGTGGACTCCCTCGCGCTCGATCCGCACAAATGGCTCTTCCAGCCCGCCGAGTGCGGCTGCGTGCTGGTGCGCGACCGCCGCCTCCTGCTCGACACCTACACGGTGCACCCCGAATATCTCCAGGACGTGCACCGCGACGCCGAGGCGGTGAACTTCTGCGACTACGGCATCCAGCTCTCCCGCGGCTTCCGCGCCCTCAAGCTGTGGATGACGATCCAGGTCTTCGGCATGGACAACCTGCGCGCCGCCGTCGAGCGCGGCTTCGTCCTCGCCGAAACCGCCGAATCCCTGCTGCGTGCCAGCGGTCCCTGGGAGGTGATCACCCCGGCGGAGATGGGCATCGTGAGCTTCCGCTTCGTCGCGCCCGGCTGCACCGAGGAGCGCCTCGACGCCGTGCAGATCGAGATCGTCGACCGCCTGCTCGCGGACGGCTGGGCGGTCGTGACCTCCACCCGCCTCGCCGGCCGCAACGCCCTGCGCCTGTGCACCATCAATCCGCGCTCGACGGTCGACGACGTGCGCGGCACGATCGAGCGGATGGCCCGCTTCGGCGAGGAGCTGGTAGGCTTACGCCCATGAAAGTCACTGTCCAGAAGAATGGCCCCTTCCGTCTGGAAGGCGATAACCTCCAGATTCTCGATCCGCAGGGAGCCGCGTTCGGGCTCGGCGGACGCACCGTCGTCTCGCTCTGCCGCTGCGGCCACTCCAGCAACAAGCCGTTCTGCGACGGCAGCCACAACCATCACGGTTTCCAGGACGAGCCCCAGGCGCGCGACCTGCCGCCGAAGAAGGTGTAGCCCTGCCGCGGAGTCGGGATATATCCGGATGAGGCTCCGCGCGCTTCTCCTTCTCTCTCTCCTCGCCGCCGTTCCGCGCGCCGTGCCCGCCCAGGCGCCGTCGGCGGAGTGGCGCACGCTCGAAACGCCGCACTTCCGGGTCCACTATCCCGCCTCGTCCGAAGGATGGACGCGGCGGGCGGCGGCGCGCCTGGAGTCGATCCGCGAGCGGGTGATCGCCGAGGTCGGCTACGCGCCGCCGGAGGTGGTGGAGGTGGTGGTTTCGGACCCCGTCGCCGATTCGAATGGCGAGGCGTTCCCCGTCCTCGGCTGGCCGCGGCTGACCCTGTGGACCAGCCCGCCCGGGCCGGAATCGGAGCTCGGCCACTACAGCGACTGGTCCGACCTGCTGATCGTCCACGAGGAGACCCATCTCGTCCATCTCCTCCGGCCGTCGCGCAATCCGTTGCGGGAGACGCTGGCTCGGGTGGCGCCGGTCGGGCCGATTCCGCTCACCGCGCCGCGCTGGGTGATGGAAGGCTACGCGACCGTCGTCGAAGGGCGCCTGACCGGCACCGGCCGCCCGAACAGCGACCTGCGCGCGGCCATCCTCCGCCGCTGGGCTCAGGCCGGCCGGCTGCCGACCTACGCCCATCTCGCCTCCGATTCGTCGAGCTGGCACGGCATGTCGATGGCCTATCTGCTGGGCTCTGCCTATCTGGAATGGTTGGAAGAGCGCGCCGGTCCGGGGAGCCTGCGCAAGCTGTGGGCGCGGATGACGGCGCGGACGCCGCGCGGCTTCGACGACGCCTTCCGCGGCGTCTTCGGTGGTGTCTTTGGAGATGGGCCCGCCGACCTCTACGACCGCTACCGCGCCGAGCTGACCTGGCGCGCCCTCGACGCCGAGCACCGCACCGAGGCACAGGAAGGCGCGCTCTGGCAGGACCTATCCTGGACCAGCGGAGCGCCCGCCGTCTCGCCGGACGGCAAGCAGCTCGTCATTGAGCTGGGCCGGCGCCGCGAGCCCTCGCGGCTGGTGGTCTGGTCCACGGCGCCGGACACGGAAGCGGAAAAGAAGAGGGACGAGACGATCCAGAAGATGCTCGCCCGCGATCCCGCCGACGTGGCGCCGGTGCTCACCAAGCCGCTGCCGAGGAAGCCGGTCCACACGCTCGAATCGCATGACGGCATCGACACCACGGCACCGCGCTGGATGGCGGACGGCCAGTCCATCCTCTGCGTCCGCTTCGAGCCCGATCCGCAAGGCTTCCTCCATCCCGATCTGTTCCGCTGGACGCCGCGGTCCGGAGCCCTCGACCGCCTCACCCGGCAGGCTGACCTGCGCGATCCTGACCCCTCGCCGCTCACCGCCGATCCGGACTGGGCGGTCGCGGTCCGCAAACGCGACGGCGCCTCCGCGGTGGTCCGGATCGATCTCAAGACCGGCCGGGAGACGGTGCTCACCGGGCCGACGCTCGAAGAGGTCTACGACCGGCCGCGCATCGCTCCCGACGGCAAGAGGATCGCGTACGCCCGGCACACCGAGGGGACGGTCGCGGCCTGGCAGCTCGTGATCCAGGACCTCGCCTCTGGAGCGAAGACCGACCTCGCGCCGCCGCCCGGAGCCACCGTCTCCGCACCGGCCTGGAGCGCGGACGGCCGGACGCTCTACGCCGTCGTGGGCCAGGGCGGCTTCATCGACCTCTGGGCCTTTGCCGTCGACGATCCGGTGCAACAGCCGATCCGCCTCACCCGGACCCTCGGAGCCGCGCTCGCGCCCGCGCCGACGCCGGATGGCAAGTCGATCTTCTTCCTCGCGCTGGAAAACGACGGGCCGGACCTGCGGGTCCTCGACCTTGCCGCGCTCCACAACCCCAAAGTAGGGGAGGGGGCAAGCCCCTCCCCTACTTTGGGTCTAATCCCGCCGGCCCAACCCTTCGCCACCGCCGAAATCCCGCCCAGCCGCCCATACCACTTCGGCCGTCCGGAGCTGATCCCGATCCTCGGCGGTAGCGGCTCGCCGTCCGGATCTGTCCTGGAGCTGGGTCTGCGCAGCGGCGACGTCGTCGGACGCTGGGACCTCCTCGCCCTCGGCGCGCTCGGCGCGGATGGCTGGCCCGGTGGAGGCGCCGTGAGCGCGGTCTGGCGCGGCTGGCCGATCACCGTCGGGCTGCACCTCTTCACCGCCAGCGAAAACCCCTCCGAGCAGAGCGGGCATCTGCTCCGGCGCGACCGCGAGCTCGACCTCAAACGCCAGGGCGCCGAGCTCTCCGCGCAATGGGACCGGCGCTGGAGCGCCAGCCGTCTCTCCCTCCGTGCCAGCGCCCTCCGCGAGGATCTCGATCCGGCTCTCGCCCCGAGCTTGAGCCGGGAGACCGGCGCGCTCGCTGGAGGTTGGAGCGCGCTCTATCGCCGCGACGGCAGGGCCTTGAGCGGCATCCTCACCGGCCATGCCGAATGGGGGTGGACTGGAGACGATTCCTGGAACCGCTGGGGAGGCGCCGCCCGCCTGAGTCTCGATCAGCAGGACGCCGGCCTCGCCCTCACTTGGCGCCGCGACACCTCCGGCGGCACCCTGCGGCCCTTCGATCACTACCTACTCGGAGGCGTCGAGACCAGCCTCCTGCCGCGCACCGCTACCGCCGGTCTCATCGCCATGCCGGGCCTCCCCTTCGGCACTCTCACCGGCACCGAGCACGAAAGCGAGCGCATCGACCTGCGCCTGGACGCTCTCCCCGCGCCGCTCTTCTACGAACGCCAAAGGCTTTGGATGGGGATGGGGATGGACGGCTCCTCGAAAGGAGGCTGGCTCACCCTCGCCGGCCTCGAATGGCGCCGCTCGCTCGGACCGATTCCCGTCATCCGCGTGCCCGTCCTCGACGTCCGCATCGGCGTCGCACGGGTGCTCGAAGAGCCGTTCGCCCTGGAGGTTCTGGACGGCGATTTCAGATGGTGGGTGGTCGCAGTGTGGCGGCCATGAGTGTCGTCATCCTGTAATATAAGCCGATGACTGAGGAAGAACGCCTTGTCGAAAAGCTCCGCAGAATCGAGGCTCTATTCGCCCGGCCCGGCACCGAAGGCGAGCGGATCGCCGCGGAACGGGCGCGGGAGCGAATCCTCGCCCGGCTGAAAGAAGTCGAGAAAGAAGATCCCGCCGTCGAGTACAAGTTCACCCTGTCCGACCAGTGGTCCCGCAACCTCTTCATGGCCCTTCTCCGGCGTTACGGACTCATCCCCTACCGCTATCGCGGTCAGCGGCAGACCACGGTCATGACCCGGGTCTCGAAACGGTTCGTCGACGAAACCCTCTGGCCGGAGTTCCAGGCGCTCCAGGCGACGCTCCAGGACTATTTCGACGCATTCACCTCCCGGATCATTGCGCAGGTGCTCAGCGCGGATTCCCGGGATGCCGAAGAGCGGTGAGTAAGTCCCGGGGAACTTTTCCCCCGCCCCCACCGTCCAAGCATCTTGACGGACGGATTATCTAGTACTAAGTTGTTAGTAGATCTGGGGCGCGATGATGAAAGCCAAAGCCAAGACACTCACCGAGCAGGAGCTGGAGATCATGAAGGTCGTCTGGGAACGGCCGGCTTCGACCGTGCGGGACGTCTACGAGACGCTGCGCGAGAGGAAGTCGGTGGCCTATACGACGGTCATGACGATGATGAACATCCTGGAGACCAAGGGGCATCTGGTGAAGCGGGCCGAGGGACGGGCGTACGTCTACGAGCCCGCGCAGGCGAAGACGCAGGTCATCTCCAGCATGGTGCAGGAGTTCCTCGACCGCGTGTTCAATGGCGCCGCACAGCCGTTGCTGCTCAATCTGGTCCAGGAGCACAAGGTGTCGCAGGACGACCTCGACGAGATTTCGCGTCTGATCGATCAAACCGAGAAGGAGCAGGAGCCATGAACGCCCAGGCTTTCATCTCCGGTCTCATCGCGTACTCCCTCCAGGTGGCTCTTCTCCTCGGAGTCGGGCTCGCGCTGGCAGCTCTCGTGCGGCTGCCGTTGCCGCGCGTCCGCATCGCCTACTGGCAGGCCCTGCTGGCCGCGATCCTGGTGCTGCCGCTTGTGCAGCCCCGGCCGGAGACCTTCGCCGGCTTTGCGGACGAGGTCTGGGTCGGCGGCCCCTGGCTGTCCCGGGTCGCGGCTCCTGCGCTCGCCGGGCGCTCGATCGCAATGCCGTTGTCCTCGCTCCTCCTGCTGGTGCTGGGCCTTGGCGCTGCCGCCCGCCTGGCCTGGCTCGCGCTCGGCTTGCGGACTCTTCGAGCCTGGAAGCGTGACGCGGTTCCGGCGGACCTGGAGCCGGAGATCTTGGCGATGCAGGACCAGCTCGGCGCTCGTGCCCGGTTCCTGATCTCGGACCGGGTGGGCAGTCCGGTGACTTTCGGCTGGCGCCGGGCGACGGTGCTCCTGCCCGCCGGCTTTTCCGGGCTCGCGCCGGCTGCGCAGCGGAGCATCGCCTGCCATGAGCTCCTCCACGTGCGCCGCGGCGACTGGATTTCAGCACTGTTCGAGGAGGCCGTCCGCGCCCTGCTCTGGTTCCACCCCGCGGTGTGGATGCTTCTCTCCCGCCTGGCTTTGAGCCGCGAGCAAGTCGTCGACGCCGAGGTGGTGCGGCTCACCGGTGCGCGCCGCGCGTATCTCGAAGCCCTCCAGGCCATCGCTCTTCAATCGGGCAGGGCTGCCGTTCCCGGCCTGCCGTTTTTCCACCGCGGCCATCTGCGTGAGCGGGTGGCGCAACTGTGCAAGGAGGTTTCCATGTCCCGTTCCCGCATCACGGCGCTGGTCACCGCGTGCGCCGGAGCTCTCGTCCTGACCGCGTTCCTCGGCGTCTCGTCCTTCCCCATGCTCGGCTCCGCCGAGGCCGGGGCCAAGCCGATGAAGGTGGAAGGTGATGTCCAGAGGCCCCGGCCGCTCTCCACTCCACACCCGGTCTACTCGGAAGCCGCCAAGCAGAGCAAAGCCGAGGGTAAAGCGATCCTCGAGTGCGTGATCGACGAGCAGGGCAAGGTGATGAAGGCTGACCTCAGAAAATCGACCGGCAATCAGGATCTCGACAAGGCGGCGGAGGACGCGGTCAAGGCCTGGACGTTCCATCCGGCGACTCTCCATGGCAAGCCCGTCGCGGTCGAGTACTTCCTGACGATCAACTTCACCATCGAGGAGAAGGACAAGGCGAAGGAGTAGCGCGCTTCAGATCTCCCCAAAAAAAAGGCTGGCGCCCCCTTGGAGCGCCGGCCCGATTTCGTCCTCCGGTCTTCCGGCTCAGACCTGCTTCATCAACTGATCGATCGCCGTGATGTGCTGGCGCTGCTTGCCGAGGAAGCCCTGGATCAGCTCGCGGCAGTCGGCGGGGAGCTTGCTGTCTTCCAGCGCGTCCTGGTACTCCTTGAGGCCGTGCTCTTCGCCCTCCTTCAGGGCCTTGAGCGCCGCGGTGTCGCCGAACAGCTTGGCGGAGCCGGTGACGGCCTTGGCGAAGGCGCCCCAGGCGCCGGAACCCTCGGAGGGCTTGCCGCCGTGCTTCTCGATGTGATGCCACAGCTTGTCCGCGGCGTCACGGTGGTCGCGCTGGAAGCCACGGAGCTGCTCGATCTGGGGCTCGCCGGCAAACTTGTCGATCGCCTGGCGGTAGGTCTCCACGGCAGACATCTCGCCTCGCAGGAGGCTGTCGAGAACGCTCGTGTCAGTCAGGGTATCGGTGCTCTGCATGCTAGGACTCCTTCCCTTCGTGCGGGGCATAACTGCCCCGCGTAGAGAGAGGCTGCAAGCGGTGTGCCGTCACCCCTCAAGGCCGGCTCAAGGCTCGGTCCAGCGGCAGCCGGCCACCGAAACGCGGTGGTAGACCTTTCCGTCGCGGCCGAGGAAGCGGAGCTCGTGATGCTCCGGGTCGATCTCCGCCGTGTGTGCCTGGTCCTCGGGCGGCGTAAAGCGCGAGCTGACCAGCAGGTGCCACCCCGTCGCTATTTCCTCAAGGCAGTAGACCGAGAAGTCGGTGACGTTGAGGCCGGAGGTGGGGATGTTCCATACCGCGAACACCCGCATGTCGCTCTGCGAAGAGTCGAGGTATCTCGGCGCGCCCAACCCTTTGTGGTCCTCGAACCATGCCTTGAGCAACGCCCTGTTCGGCGACCAGGGCGGCGCCGTCTCTGTGGCCGGCAGCTCCATCGTCTCGGCGAACTGCCAGCCGGCCGACCAGAGCTCGATCGTGAGCCACGTCACGTTCGCCCGGTAGACGGTGAGGTCGTAGGCCGGCGAGGCACCGCTGACGAGCTTCGGCAGGTCGCCCGGCGGCCGGCCGTCGAGAGAGGGGCTGACCGCCCAGACACCGACGTGCGGGGCGTGGTCGGCCATGCGCGGTCCATAGCGGCCATCGATGTCGCCGCTCCACAGCCACAGACTCCACGAGGACTGGTGGGCGTCGCCGGAGCTCGCATAGGGGCGCTGCCATCCGAACGCCTTGCTGAGTCGCTGCGCCGGCACCGGCGCGGCGAGCGTGAGGGTGAAAGAGGTCCTGCCTTCGCGTGCAGGCTGCTCGCTGAGCTTGAAACCCAGCGACGGCGCCAGTGTTTTCAACCGTGTGCGCAGTGTGCTCTCGTCCGGCGACTGCTCGATCGCTTGGCGCAGCGCAAGCAGCGGATCGGGCGCCCTGGCGCAGGCTGCCACCGATGGGAAGGCTGTCGCCAGGGCAAACATCAGGGGCAGGATCGCGGCGGTCGAGCGCATCATCGAATCTCCAGGTCCGGCCCGGGCGGCGGAGTCGCCTCCGGGTCAGGTCATTAGACCCCGCGCAGAGGCAAACGGAAACCGCGGCTGCGCAGTCCAAAGGGCGCGGTATCATGCCGCCGGGGAGGGAGCCATGGCCAAAAGATATTGGCTGATGAAGTGCGAGCCCGAGGCGTACACGATCGAGGATCTGGAGCGCGACGGCACGACGACCTGGGAAGGAGTCCGCAACTTCCAGGCGCGGAACTCGATGCGCGACGACATGAAGCCAGGCGACGGCGTCATCTTCTATGCGTCGAACGCCGAGCCCTCGGGCGTGACTGGCCTCGCCGAGATCTCTCGCGGCGGCTATCCGGACCCCTACGCCTTCCAGAAGGGCCACAAGTATTTCGATCCCAAGAGCGATCCGGAGAATCCCACCTGGATGATGGTGGACATCCGGTTCGTTGCAAAGTTTGCCGAGATCATCCCCCTGGCGGTGCTCAAGGAGACGCCCGGCCTCGAAAAGATGGTGGTCACCCAGAAAGGCTCGCGCCTGTCGGTGCAGCCGGTCACCCAGGAAGAGTTCGAGATCGTGAAGAAGCTCGGCCAGAAGAAGCCGAAGAAGAAACCATGAGCGGCGACGGCTACTGGAACGACACCATCGAGGTGCAGTGCCCGTGGTGTGGCGAGCGGGTCGAGATCTCGATCGAGCCCGATACCTGGGGCACGATGGTCCAGGACTGCGAGGTGTGCTGCAATCCCTGGGAAATGACCATCACCCGCGACCGCGACGGCGACGCGAATGTCCGGGTGGAGCGGCTGGACCAGTGACCGGCATCAAGAAGACGAGCGTCCTTCTCATCCCCGGCCTGTGGAATTCCGGCCCCGAGCACTGGCAGAGCCATTGGGAAGCGGCCGATCCGACCTTCCGCCGGGTGCAGCAGGCCGACTGGGAGGCTCCGCGGTGCGCCGACTGGGTGGCGAACCTGAACGCGGCGATCGAGGAGACGGGCCCAGACGTGGTTCTCGTCGCTCACAGCCTCGGCTGCGCGACCGTGGCCCACTGGAGCCGCGCCTTCGAGCGGCCGGTCCGTGGCGCCCTGCTCGTCGCGCCGAGCGACGTCGAGGCGCCGCAGTATCCGGAAGGGACGGAAGGCTTCGCGCCGATGCCGCTCGCTCCGTTGCGTTTCCCGAGCATCGTGGTCAACAGCCCGGACGACCCCTGGATCTCGATCGAACGCGCGCGGCAATTCGCCGCCGCCTGGGGCAGCCGCTATGTGGAGATCGCCCCCGCCGGGCACATCAACTCCGCCTCGAAGCTGGGCGACTGGCCGGAGGGGCGTCGCCTGCTGGCCGAGCTGATGGCCTGATGGCCGCCTATCCCACCCCCGCCGGCAGCGCGGAAGCCGAGATCCGCGAGAAGGGGTCGCGCTTTCTCGCGGTCCTCGGTCCGGCGGACGGCGAGGAGGCGGCGAAGGCGGCGCTCGCGGCGGTGGCCCGCCGCTTCCCGGATGCCACGCACCACTGCTGGGCCTGGCGGGTCGGCACGCCGCCGCGGGAGCGCAGCGCGGATGCCGGTGAGCCGGCCGGCACGGCGGGTGTGCCGATCCTCCAGGTGCTGCGCGGCGCCGGCCTCTCGGACGTCCTCGCCGTGGTGGTGCGCTGGTTCGGCGGCACCAAGCTGGGCAAGGGCGGGCTCGCCCGGGCGTATGCGGCGGCCGCCCGCGAGGCGCTCCAGACGCTGCCGGTCGCCACCCGCGTTCCGATCGTACGCCTCACGCTCCAGGTTCCGTACGAGCGGATCGGCGCCGTCAAGCGGCTCATCCACCCTCCGGCCGTGGAGCTGGAGAGCGAAGAGTACGGCCAGCCGGCGGACGGCGCGCGTCTCGTCCTCGTCATCCAGGAAGAACGCCAGACAGCTTTGCGTGAGGCGCTCGCCGATCTCGGAATCTCTTTGCCGTAAAGAAGTCACTGCTACTTGATTTGTTTCGCCGTTGTCCCGTGACGTGGGCTTGTGTAGACTGGCCGGAGGAATTTGAAAGGAGAGGCCACGATGAGTGAACCCGGCGTTCCTGCGCCACCGTCCTACACCCCGCCCCCGCCTCCCGCCGGACCCTCCGGTTCCGCCGTCAGCCCGAACCGGAGCCTGATGATCGTCCTGTCGTACATCTGGATCCTGTTCATCGTCCCGTTCATCGCGGAGAAAGAAGACCGCGAGGTGCAGTGGCATGCCCGCAACGGTCTGGTCCTGACGATCGCGGAGATCATCTTCTGGGTCGCCTACAGCATCCTCCACATCCTGCTCAACCGCGTCTTTGGCGGATTCGGCTGCATCATGGCGCTCCTCGGACCGCTGATCAGCCTCGCCTTCCTGGTCCTGCGCGTCCTGTGCATCATGAAGGGAGTCAACGGCCAGCGGTTCATCATCCCCGGCATCAGCCAGTACGCCGACCGCTTCTGAGCCGTTCGGGACCTCAGCAACCGCCCCGGGATGAGATCAGCATCCCGGGGCTCTGAGCCCGTCGATCCCATCGATCCCATCGATCCCGTCGATCCCATCATCGCCGCCATGTCCTTGGACCGCCGCAGCCGCACCCTCTGGACCCTGACCGGGCTTGCCGGCGTGGCCGGGCTCGTGCTGCTGCACGTCTGGGTGCCGGCGCCCGGGGCGCAGCATTCGATCTGCCTGTTCCGCCGCCTGACCTCCATTCCCTGCCCCGGCTGCGGCATGACCCGCGCCTTCGCCCATCTCGCGAAGGGGGAGTGGGCCGCCGCCGCCCGCGACCATCTGCTGGCCTATCCGCTCGCCGCGGAGATCGGCCTCCTCTGGCTCGCCTGGGGCGCCACCCTTTTCGCCGTGCGGCCGATCCGGCTGCCCATCCGCTCGGAAGTCTGGATGGCGGGCCACCTGGCCGTGCTCTGCGCCTTCTGGCTGGGCCGCGTCGCCACCGGGACGCTGCCCTGGTGATGGGCTTGGTGAAGGGCCGCGCCCGCTGGGGTCTCGCCGGCCTGGTGCTCCTCGTCCTGCTGGCCGCCGACTGGACCCGGCCGGCCGCCGAGCAGTGGAGCGCCCGCGGCCTGGTCGCCTCGATCCACCTCTATCAGGCCACCCTGTCGCCCCGCCTTCCGACTCAATGCCGCTTCCGCCCCACGTGCAGCCACTATGGCGAAGAGGCGATCCGGAAGTATGGGACGTTCAAAGGCGTTCTCCTCACCATGCGCCGCATCGCCCGCTGTGGACCGTGGACGCCGGCGGGTACCATCGACCCCCCCTGAAAGTCCTCGGACCGGGGGAGAACGGAGCGCTTCTGGTTTACTCTATCGGCGCCATGACGCTCAAGATGCTCATCGAGAGCGACCCGCACCAGACGCGGATCGCCGTGCTCGAAGACGACCGCCTGACGGAGATCTTCGTCGAACGGCATCGCCACCGCGGCCTGGTGGGCAACGTCTATAAAGGACGGGTCACCCGCGTGCTGCCCGGCATGCAGGCCGCCTTCGTGGACGTGGGCCTGGAGCGCGACGCGTTCCTCTATGTCAGCGACGTGGCCGGCGACGTCGAGGTGATGGAGGAACTGGAGATCGAGGAGCCGCGCAACCACGACGATCCGCCGGCCCATCACGGCCCGGCGCCGTCGATCGACGAGCTGCTCAAGCCCGGCCAGGAGATCATCGTCCAGGTCGTCAAGGACCCGCTGCCCAACAAAGGCGCGCGGATCAGCACCCACGTCACCCTGCCCGGCCGCTACCTGGTCCTGCTCCCCACCGTGCGCCATTTCGGCGTCTCGCGGCGGATCGAGGACGAGGCGGAGCGCGAGCGGCTCCTCGCCGTCCTCGGCCAGCTCAACACCAACGGCGGCCTGATCGTCCGCACGGTGGGCGAGGGGAAGGGGCCGGAGGAGTTCGACAGCGATCTCGCCTACCTCTCCCGCCTGTGGGACAAGATCCGCCAGCGCGCCGGCAAGGTCTCGGCGCCGACGCTCCTGCACCAGGACCTCGATCTCGCCCTGCGCGTCGTGCGCGATCTGCTGCGCCAGGACTTCAGCGTCCTCTGGGTCGACGGCGAGGAGACCTACGAGCGGATCGTCGAGTTCCTCGACCAGGTGCAGTCGTCGCTGGTCGGCAAGGTGAAACTCTTCCGCCAGGGCTCGACGCTGTTTGAGCAGTTCGGCATCGAAGACCAGATCGAGGCGGCGCTCAAGAGCAAGGTCTGGCTGCGCTCCGGCGGCTACATCGTGATCAACCCCACCGAGGCGCTGGTCGCGATCGACGTCAACACCGGCCGCTTCGTCGGGCAGAGCAATCTCGAGGACACGGTGCTCCAGACCAACCTCGAAGCCGTGCAGGAGATCGTCCGCCAGATCCGCCTGCGCGATTTGGGCGGCATCATCGTCATCGATCTCATCGACATGGTGGAGATGGACCACCGGGCCGAGGTCTTCGCCAGCCTGGAGCACGAGCTCAAGAAGGACCGCGCCAAGACCAAGATGCTCAACATCTCCGAGTTCGGCCTGGTCGAGATCACGCGCAAGCGGAGCCGCGCCAACCTGGAGCGCCTGCTCACCCAGCCTTGCCCCTATTGCAGCGGACGCGGGCGGATCAAATCGCTCACCACCATCTGCCTCAATCTGCGCAAGGAGCTGCTCAACCAGCGGAGCCGCGCCGGCCAGACCGAGCTTCTGCTGCGCGTCCATCCCGAGGTCGCGCGCGCCCTGCAGCAGGAAGAGCGGGCGATCCTCGACGAGCTGCAACGCTCGCTGGGGGTGCACATCCTGCTGCAAAGCGATCCCGAGCTGCACCACGAGCGCTTCAATGTCGTGGAGGTCTGACGCCACGTCTTCAGACACCGTCGCCCGCCTGACCGATCCGGCCCAGGCCCTCAAGACACTGCACTGGGGGCGCAACTACCTCTACGTCACCCGCGTCGAGACCGCCGACGATCCCCACGGTGGAGTCGACGTCGTCGTCAAACAGTTCCGCATCCTGGGCCTCCGCGACCGGCTGCGCCGCCGTTTCCGCGGCAGCAAGGCGGCGAAGAGCTGGCGGGTCGCCAACGCCCTGATCGCCGCCGGATTGCAGACCCCCGAGCCGGTGCTGCTGATCGAGGCGGAGACCGAGACCGGCCCGTCCTTTTACGTCTGCCGCTATCTGGCCGACGTCCAAGAGGCGCGCTACCTGCTGCGTGCCGCCAATGCCGGCACGGAACGCCAGGATTTTGCCGCCGTCGACTTTCCACATTTCCTGGAGGCGCTCGGCAAGATGGCCCGCCGTCTCCACGACGCCGGCTTCTGGCACCGCGACCTGTCGAGCGGCAACGTCCTCCTGCGCACCGACGCCGCCGGCAAGACGACCGACCTCTATCTGATCGATCTCAACCGCACCCGCATGGGCAAGGCGCTCACGCTCTCGGAGCGCCTGCGCGACCTGTCGCGGATGCCGATCCTCCGGCCCGAGCACCAGGATCTTTTCCTGGCGAGTTACTGGGGCGGCGCGCCGAAAGGCAAGAGCCTCTATCTCTTCTATCACCGCGCCTTCCTGTGGAAGAACGACACCAAGAAGAAGCTGCGTGGCGGATTGAAGGGCCTGCGTGGGCTTTTCAAGAAGCGGGTCGCCCATGCGCACATCCCCGACGCGCCGGCCGACGCCTCGTCGCGCGACCGCGTCGTCTGGGACCGCCTGTCGGACCAGCCGCACCAGCACGCCGGCCGCTTCGAGAAGCTCCGCGTCCGTCTCGCCGACGCCCCCGCCCACGTCGCCGAAGGGCTGGTGATCGCCGCCGCGGCGCCGCGCATCTGGCGGCGCTACAAGGAGCTTCAGGCCGATCTGCACCAGAAACCGGTGGAGTGGCAAGGCGCCGGCCTCTGCCTCCGCCCGTGGCCGGACAACCCGGAGATGCCCGTCCGGATGGTGGAGGAGCTCGGCGTCCGCCACATCCTGATCCGTCTCCACCCCTGGGAGGAGACGCACGCCGCCGAGGAGGAGCTGGCGCGTGCGCTGCACGAGCGGGGCTGCGAGCTGAGCTTCGCGCTGCCGCAGAACCGGGAGCTGGTGAAAGATCCGGCGCGCTGGCATGCCGCCGTCGAAAGGCTCGCCGCGGCGTTCACCCCCTACGGTCGCGCCTTCCAGATCGGCCAGGCGATCAACCGCAGCAAGTGGGGAATCTGGACGCTCGGCGAATACGTTGCGCTGGCCAATCCGGCCGCCGAGATCCTGCATCGCCATCCGGGCACCGAGCTGATCGGTCCCGCGGTCATCGACTTCGAGCACCACGTCACCGCCGCCGTGCTGAATCGGAAGGATCTCGGCTTCCGCTTCGACGTCGTGTCGAGCCTCCTCTACGTCGACCGCCGCGGCGCGCCGGAGAATCCACAGGCCGGCTTCGACACCGAGGGGAAGGTGGCGCTCCTGAAGGCGATCGCCGAGATGGCGCGCAACAGCACCGGCCGCTGCTGGATCACCGAGGTGAACTGGCCGCTCTGGGAAGGGCCGCACTCGCCCGCCGGCCGCTCGGTTTCGGTGGACGAGGAGACGCAGGCGAACTATCTCGTGCGCTACTACCTGCTGGCCCTGGGAACGGGTCTCGTGGAGCGCGTCTTCTGGTGGCAGCTCGCCGCGCGCGGATATGGCCTCGTCGATCCAGCCGATCCCGCCAATCCGCGCCGCCGGCCCGCCTACTTCGCCTTTCAGACCATGCTCCGCGAGCTCGCCGGGGCCCGGCTCGAACGGGTTGTTTCCGTGCCGCCGCCGGCCCGCCTCTACCTCTTCCGCCGGCCCGACGGCGGGGAGACCGCGGCCGCCTGGAGCACAGGCGGTCCGAGTACGGTCAGGCTCCCCGATGGCCGGCAGGCCGAGGTGGGAGCGGCGGTACGATACTTCCGCCTGTAAAGCACCCTCCCATAGGCGTGAACCCAAAGTAGGGGAGGGGCTTGCCCCCTCCCGGTGGGCGGGCGGAGGAGCCGGATTTCGGGACTACGGCCCCCCGAAGTCATCCTGCGGGGAGCGAGCCTCGGCGACCCAAAGGATTGCGACGGATTCGGAGCTCGTAAGGCGTAGAAAAGAGCTCTGCAGATCGAAGCGGCCCTGGTCAGGATTGACGATCCCCCGGGCGAGGTTGGGGATTCCCCAGGGGAAGTTGAGGATCCCCCAAGCGATGTTGACGATCCCCCGGGGAAGCTGAGGAACCCCTAGGGGAAGCTGAGGAACCCCTGGGGGAAGTCGAGGAACCCCTGGGGGAAGTCGAGGAACCCCCGGGGGAAGTTGAGGAACCCCCAGGGGAAGTTGGGAATCCCCTAGGGGAAGCCGGGGATCCCCTAGGGGAAGCCGGGGATCCCCCAGGCGAAGTCGAAGAACCCCCAGGGGAAGTTGATGATCCCCCGGAGGAAGTCGAGGCTCCCCCAGAGCAGATTGAGCTTGCTCCAGGGACCGGGCGTGCCCGAGGGGTCGGGGGTGAGGGCGGCGGAAAGGCTCTGTTTTCACCTCCGGCTCCTCCGCCCACCCGGGAGGAGGCAAGCCCCTCCCCGACGTCGGGTTAATGCTGGAACATCTGATCCACCGGCACCACCTCGATCTTCGCCGGCTGGATCTTGAGCGCCTCGATCGTCTTGTCCGCTTCGAGCACGGCCGGAGCGACCGGGTTGGTGTACTTCTTCGGGCTTGGCGCGTCTTTCTGGAGGATGTCCTTGAGCTGCTGCGCGTTGCCGGTCACCAGGACGGCGTCGAAGTTGGTGGGATCGAGGTACTTGCGCGCTGCGGCGTTCACCTGCTCGAGGGTCATCGTCTTCAGCCGGGCCTCGATCTCGTCGATGTAGTACGGCGTGCCGTAGAACTTGCTGTCCATGAGCAGGCCCAGGCGTCTCGACATCTCGCCGGCCCAGAGCTTCGAGTAGTTGATCAGCAGGTCGCGGGTCGCCTCGAAGTCCTTCTGGGACATCCCGTGATCGTGCAGCTTCTGGACCTCGGTGAGCGCGGCGCGCAGGGCGAACTGGGCGTCGGCCGGGTTGACCGGCCGCACCCACACCGAGAAGTACTGCTGGCGGCGCGGCACGTTCGGGGTCGGCTGCTCGGTGCCCGGCGGGTTGTCCCAGAACTCGATGTAGGAATAGTCGCCGTAGTTGAGGCCGCGGAAGCCACGCAGCTCGTTCATCAGCCGGCCGTAGAGCGACCGGTGCTCGCCCAGGTAGCTGTTGGCGACCATGAGCGGGAAGTAGTCCGGATCGGAGCGGTTGACCGGCAGCGCATAGCCCAGGTTGATGCCGACCGCCGCGGTCTGCTTCTCGATCAGGGTGAAATTCCGGCCGGCGGCCTTCGGCAGCGGCGGCAGCGCCTTGCGGTCCGGCGTGCCGGCTGGCAGGGCGGCGAGATCCTTGGTCAGCCGCTGCACGTATCCCTGAGGCCCCTGAGGATACCCGCCGGCGACTCCCGCGAGCAGGCCGCCGCGGGTGTAGTGGTCCTTGTAGAAAGCTTTGACGTCATCGATCGTCAGGCGTTGCAGCGACTCCACCGTCCCTTCGACCGGGTGTCCGTAGGGGTGGCCGGCGAAGATCTTGTCCTGCAAAGCTTCGAGCCCGAGCAGCTCGTCGCTGCCGGCGCGGTAGGTGTCGGTGAGGACGGAGAGGAGCAGCGCCTTATTGCGCTCGAAGTCGCTCTGCGTGAAGGCCGGCTCGAACAGCGCTTCTTCGAACAGGCCGGTATAGGCGTCGAGCTGGTCGCGGTGCACCCTTCCGTCGAGGATCGCGACCTCGCGGTCCACGCTCGTTCCGATCGCCCCGGCCATCGGATAGAAGGCCTCGGCCAGCTCCTTGTAGGAGTGCTTCCGGGTGCCGGCCTGCCCGATCATCATGGCGGTGAGCGAGGCGACGCCTTCCTTGCCCGGCGGATCGTAGATCGAGCCGGCGTTGAATTGCAGGCGGATCGCCACCAGCGGCGAGGTGTCGCTGTGCTGCTCGATGACTTGAACCGGCTCGGCGGCGAGGAGCGGGGCCGCGATGGCCGGGACGACGGCCAGGACAGCGGTCAGGGCGATGGCGAGAACAGCGGTGAGCCGGCGGCGGTCATTCATGGCGTTCCCTTTCCTGGCTCTTCGCTTCTGGGTGGGACAGTGTGACGGTCGTCTGGTTCTGCGACCGGAAGACTTCGCGGGCGACGCGCTGGATGTCGGCCGGCGTCACCTTCTGGTACTCCGCGAAGAGCTGGTTGATCGACCGGAGATCGCCGGTCAGGGCGATGATCACGGCGGCCTGGCGGACGATCGACGGCGCCGAGGAGAGGCCGAGAGCGTAGCCGTAGCGCAGGTGCGACTTGATCCGCTCCAGACGCTGCGGATCGACCGGCTTCGTCTTGAGCTGCTCGATCCGCTGGTCGATGGTGGCCTGGGCCTTGGTCATCAACTCGTCGGACTTGGCCTGGATGGTCACCTCGAAGAGGTACGGATCGCGGTGCGGCGAGGAGTCCGCCTCCAGATCGTCCGTCCACTGCTTCTCGACCACCAGCTCCTGGTAGAGCGGCGAGGTCGAGCCGAACAGCTCTTCCGCGATGAGGTCGAGCGCCGCGGAATCCACCGAGCCGGGCGTGAAGGCGGGGATGTGCCAGCCGATCATCGCCAGCGGATGGAGCGGCGTCGGCCAGTCCATGTGCATCTTCCGCTGCTCCGGCTGCGCCGGCTCGGACGGGATGGCCGCCGCCTGATAGCCCTTTTTCCAGTCGCCGTAGTACTTGCGGGCCAGCGCCTCCACCGTCTCCGGCTTGACGTCGCCGACCACGAGGAGCGTCACGTTCTCCGGCCGGTAGAAGCGGTCGAAGAAGCCGAGGCTGTACTTGTAGGCCTCCGGCATCGCCTTGATGTCGGCGAGGAAGCCCATGGTCGAATGTTTGTAGGTGTGCTTCTCGAACGCCAGGCCGCGCAGCTTCTCGGTCATCGCGCGGAACGGGTTCGAGGTGTTCTTGTTGTACTCGCCGAGCACGGCGAGCGCCTCGGTGCGGAAGGTCTCCTCGTCGTACTTCAGATTCTTGAAACGGTCGGACTCGATGTCCATCATCGTTTCCAGCTCGCGCGAGGGGCCCGTCAGCCGGTAGATCGTCCAGTCGTCCGAGGTGGAGGCGTTGGAGTTGGCCCCCATGCGCTTGACGATGGCGGTGTAGGCGTCGGCCGAGTACTTCTCGGTGCCGCGGAACATCATGTGCTCGAAGAAGTGGGCGAAGCCGGTATGGCCCGCCTCGATCTCGTCGCGCGAGCCGGTGCGGACGACCAGGTCATAGCCCACGATGCCCGGGCTGTCGTAGGGGATCGTCACGACGCGGAGCCCGTTGTCGAGCTTGATGTCGGAGATCTTGAAGGGGAAGACGTCGCCCTGAGAGGGCGGCGGTGACGCGGCGATGGCCGGGGCCGCTTGGGACGGCGGGACCACCAGGGACAACAGGCCCAACAGGGCCAACGAGATGCGGAACGGCACTGACACGATGGGGCGCCTCCTTTCCGTCGGAGCCGGGCGCATCTTATCCTTGTGTCCCATGAGACGGCGAGCTTTCCTCCGAACCCTGCTTCCCATCGTCCCCCTGATCGTCCTGGCGGCGGCCCCGCTCGCCGCCCAGTCTTCGCAAGCCGCTCGCCGCACGCCCGTCGTGACGGTGGCGGAAAAGGTCTCCCCGGCCGTGGTCAACGTCTCCGCCGAGTCGGTGGTGCGCGACGTCGATCCGTTCTTCGGCAGCTTCTTCGGTCCCAGCGAGCGCCGCACCCAGTCGCTCGGCTCGGGCCTGATCGTCGACGCCAACGGCATCGTGGTGACCAACGCCCACGTCATCGAAGGCGCGTCGCGCATCGTGGTGACCACCCTCGATGGCCGCGAGCTCGACGCCGATGTCCTCGGCTCCGACCGCGACGCCGATCTCGCGGTGCTCAAGCTGAAGGCTCGCGGCCTGCCCGCGGTTCCCCTCGGCCGCAGCACCGACCTGATGATCGGCGAGACGGTGATCGCGATCGGCAATCCCTTCGGCCTCTCGCACACGGTGACCAGCGGCGTCCTCTCCGCCCTCGGCCGCACCGTCCCCTCGGAGCGCGGTGAACGGGTGTTCACCGACTTCCTGCAGACCGACGCCTCGATCAACCCCGGCAACTCCGGCGGCCCGCTGGTCAACATCCTCGGCGAGGTGGTCGGCATCAACACCGCCATCATCCAGGGAGCGAGCGGCATCGGCTTCGCCATCCCCGCCGACCGCGCCCGCCGCGTGGTGGACGACCTGCTGCGCTATGGCGAGCTGCGCGCCCTGTGGACCGGCGCCCGCCTGCTCACCGTGGACGCCGAGCTGGCCCAGCGCTCGGAGCTGCCGGTCCGCCGCGGCGCCATGGTGTTCAAGATCTATCCCGACTCGCCGGCCGTGGCCGCCGGCCTGCACGAGGAAGACGTCATCGTGGCGGTGAACGGCCATCCGGTGACCGCGCGGGAAGACGTCGCGACCGCGATCTACACGGCGCCCGCCGGGACCGCCCTGGAGCTGGAGGTCCGGCGCGGCGACAAGACGGTCAAGGTGAGCTTGAAGGCGGTGACGCCGCCGCAGGGGCTGGGGCGCGAGCTGCTGGAGCGCAACGTCGGCCTCCGGGTCGAAGAGGCCGGAGGCTCCCTGGTCATCCGCCGCGTCGCCGACGGCTCCCTCGCCGAACGCAAGGGCCTGCGCCCGGGCGACCTCATCCTCGGCGCCAACGGTCAGGAGATCAAGAAGCTGGACGAGCTGGGCCGCGAAGTCCTCCGCGGCCTCGACCGCGGCGGCCTGCTCCTCGCCGTGCAGCGCGGCCGGTTCGTGTACAACCTGGACTTTCCGCTGTAGGACTCTTGAAGAGAAAACGCTCCTGGGCGCGCACCGCGCGCCCAGGAGAGGGCTGTTCAAAGCACAGTCCGGCGATTAGAATTACGCTTGAGCTACGCCCAAAGGGGGACTCTTGGCAAGCCGAGACAAGAAATTCGAAGAGTTGATCCTCTATATCGCGCGCGAGTCTCAGGAAGACCGCCGGTGCGGCGCCACCAAGCTCAACAAGATTCTCTTCTACGCGGACTTCATCGCGTACCACAAGCTGGGGCAGTCCATCACCGGCCAGAAGTATCAGAAGCTCGAGCGGGGCCCCGCGCCGAAACGTGTCATTCCTGTCATTGACGCGATGATCGGGCGCAGCCTGTGCGCCTGGGCGGAGCGGAGCTATTTCGGCTTCTCGCTGAAGAAGCTGTTGGCTCTCCGTGAGCCGGACGTCTCGGTGTTTTCAGCCGAAGAGCTGGACATCGCCCGCACGGTCATCAGCGAGCTCTGGAGTCTCAATGCCGCGGAAGTGAGCGACCTCTCCCACCGGTTCGTCGGCTGGCAGGCCGCGAACATCGGAGAGGAGATCCCCTATGAAACGGTGTTCGTGGACGAGCCCCGCCCTCTGACCCAGGAGGAGGAAGCCTGGGCGCACGAGGCCATCGAGGAATATCTTGAGCAAAAGCGGAGCGCGTAAGCTCGTCTGGGCACCGCAAGCAGCACCGGACATCGAGAAGATACGGCAGACGTCGGAGAGGGCCACCGAGGCGGTCGCCGGTTTCGAGCGGGTCGTGACGCGAATTCCGGAGATGGGGATGGCGGTGCCGGGACGCCCAGGCTTCTATTCCCGTCCTTTCCACACCGACCGCGGGTCCTTTCTCGTCATCTATACCTTCGACGCCAACCAAGTGGTGTGCATCAAGATCCGCTCCGTTCCGTCGACAGCCTATTAGCCAGAGAAAACGCTCCTGGGCGCGCACCGCGCGCCCAGGAGAGGGCTTCCTCTTAGCGCGGCGGGAACTGCAGGATGAACTCGCCGGCCACGATCTTGTCGGGGGTGGCGGTGCCCGAGGTCTCGAAGGCGTTGACATCGAACGACGTCGATTCGGCAAACGAGAGCGCCCCCTGCAGCGGCACCGTCACTTCGAGGCCGGTGGCGGTCGGCGCGTCGGCGGGGACTTTGTAGACCACGTCCGCGCCACCCACACAGTTGCAGAGGCTATTATTGGAAACACAGAGATGGATTTCGTCCGCCGTCCCCTGCACATGGTCGATGCGCAACCGGACGTTGCCGTGGACGTACATGGTGCCGATCGAGAGGTCGAGCAGCGAGTAGGCGGTCAGGGTCCGGGTGCAGGCGGCTCCGATGGTGACCGGCGTGAAGCCCGCGGGACTGGCCCAGGTGTCGTACTGCGTCTGGTAGCGTTTCGAGTCCACCGGTGAGAAGTAGCCCACGACATCGCCGACCACGTGGACCGAGCCGATTCGCGAGCGCAGATAGAAGTCGTTCGTACACGTCGTGAACAGCGGATTGCAGAGCGCGATGGGGACGAGGTTGGACAAGGCGAGGCTGGAAGAATAGGTGAGGATGCTGGACAGGAAGGGCTCCGTGGGCGTCGCCGCCCAAGGCTCCGTCTGAATGTAACCGCCGCCGGAGGCATTGACGGCCGCCAGGTTGACCACCGCGACGAGAGCCTTGCCGGCGGGGAGGGCGCAGATGTTTGAGCCGCCCTGGGGGATGAGGTTGCCGGTCGCCTTGAAGGCCCGGTACTCGTCGGGCTGAAGCGGAATGAACGGGTACACCCGGGTGTCCAGGATGCGGCAGGGGCTGACCGGTGTGTAGACCAGGCCGTCGGAATAGGCGAAGAGTCTCAGCGCCTCCTGATTGTCTCCGCGCGCCGTGGCTTGCAAGGCCTCCAGGGATTGCGAGCGCAGCTTGGCGATCACTTCTTTGCGGAAAGCGGGATCGAGCGCCTGGCCGGAGCCGGCTTCGCGGGTGGAGAGGATCTCCTCGGCGAGACTGGCTTTCGGATCGGGTTTCGAGGCGGCAAATTGGCACCAGGCCGGTGCCGGGGCGAGGGACAGTACGGCAGCCAGAACGGCTCCGGCCCACGGCAGAGAGAGACGGCATTGTGGTGTCATCAAGAACTCCTTTCGCGCAAAAGGGCATTGTTGCCCGGGATGGCAACCCAGAAAGATATGCTGCTAACCCATACGACATGCCCCTATACGTTGAAAGGTCCGGAGAGTTTTGGTCCGGCGCTGATACGATCGCGGTCATGCCGCACCGCCTCGCCCTTCTCGTCTCCGGCGCGTCCGGAATGCTTCTGCCGCGCCACGTGCTCGGGCGGCTCGCGGCGCATCCGGAGATCGAGACGATCCACCTCGTCGTGTCAGCCGGGGCGAGCCAGGTGCTGCGGCACGAGCTCGGAGCCGACCGGACCGGCGCCGCCGACCTGGCCGCGGCGGCCGGGATGTCTCCCGCGGCGGGCGCCAAGGTGACGATCCACCGTGACAACGAGCTCGACGCGCCGATCGCCTCGGGCTCGTATCGATTGACCGGCACCGTGGTCCTCCCCTGCAGCGCCGGAACGCTCGGAGCGCTCGCCACCGGCTCGGCGCGGACCCTGGTCCACCGGGCCGGCGCCGTGGCGCTCAAGGAAAACTGGCCGCTCGTCCTCGGCTTCCGGGAGACCCCCTACAGCCTGATCCACGTCGAGAACATGCGCCGCCTCCTCTACGCCGGCGCCGTTCTGCTCCCCCCGGTCCCTGCCTTCTACATCGGCGGCGAAGACCTCGGCCGCTTCCTCGACCACTACACCCTGCGCGTCCTCGACCATTGCGGCATCCGCGAGCCGGGCGAGCCGGGGCTGCGGTGGGGGAGTGAAGCGACAGACCGGCCGTCCTCTCCTGAGGACGTTTCCGGCACCGCGCAGCGGCCAGAATCCTCCTAAGCCCTTTGTTTTCCGTCGATCCGCCCTTTGGCATCGCGCCTGCAATGGGATAGAGGCGGAACACAAGGAAGGAGCTTAGACATGAAATTCACCCCTTGGATCACCGCCGCAGCTCTCGCCCTCGGGCTCTCGCCTGCCGTGCAGGCCCAGTACCGGGGTAACAACTATGGCCAGACCTACTCCTATGGATCCTGGAACGGCGAACAGGCCTACGCCCTCGCGCATCAGGTGGACGAGACGGCGAGCTGGATCTATCGACAGGCCTCGCGCAACAACCGCCGTCCGGACCGTGGCGAGGCGCGAGCGCTCGCGGCGCTCTATCAGCTCAACGTCGCGGCGTCGCACTTCCACGGTGAGATCGAAGGCTACCGGCGCGACCCGCGCCACACCGCCAACGACTTCACGCGTCTGGTCTCGGCGTACGACGGTGCCGTCGAGGCGCTGCGCTGGATCGAGCCGCGCCCCTACATCGACCGCGGCATGGACCGGATCGCCGACAGCCTGACCCAGATGTCGCCCTTCTACGGCCGCTCCTACGACCGCTACCACGGCCACGGGCGGGACTGGGATCGCCACGACCGCTACGACCGCCGCGACCGGTCTGACCGAGATCGAGACGGCCGCTACGACCGTGACCGCGGCGACCGCCGCGATCAGGACGATGACGGCGACGGCTACCGTCCGCCGGTCCGCTGACCGAAACTTTCCTTCTTCCATCCAGTCGTACCACGGCCGCCTCTCGGGGCGGCCGTTTTCGTGCTGGGGGACGGCGCAAACGAGCGGGGGCGCTCCATCAACGAGCTGGGGGAGGGCTCCCCCGAGCCGGTACGCGCCGGAAAGGAGCTGGGGCGGCTCGGAGACGAGTTGGGGCACCTCTCCCCCGAGCCGGGGCGCGCGAAAGGGACGCGCTCGTCATTCGTGACAGGTACAGGCTGTCGAAGTGGTCACGGAGTTGGCCGCGCTTTCATTCCCCCCTTGGCAGGGGCCACCCCAGGACGTGTAATTCCCGTCGCAATCGGTCGATTCCTGGCCGATCTGTTGCCAGGTCATGATGGGAGGGGGACCTACATTCGGGTATTGGCACAGATTGTCATAGGGGGGCACCGAGTTGACCCACCCATAGTACTTCGTCGTCACCGCCCGCGGGCAGGCGCTGGCCGCGGTGGGCACCGCGAGGACGATGATGAGGAGTAGAGCCAAGCTGAGCAGCAGGCGGAGAAGCGAGCTTCTTGTCATGTGGGGCCTCCTTGCCGTGAAGCGGTTAGGCAGCGCCACGTAGCTTACTACGATGACGAGAAGCTGGACGATTCCCAGTCATCGGCCAAGGCTCGCGGCCGGTGTAGAATGAGAGTTTGGTGGACCGCTATCGAAAGGACTGCATGTCTCAACAAGTTCTCGTCAAGCTCGAGCTCCCCGAGGATCTGGAACGCTTCCAGCTTCACCGGGGCGTCGACGAGCGCCTGCACGGCCTGCTCGACCGTCAGGATCGCGGTGAGGAGCTGACCCGCGACGAGCGGCGGGAAGCCGAGGGCCTCGTCGACCTCGCCGAGCTGCTGTCACTCCTGAAGCTGCGGTCACAACGCGGCTGATCTGCGTAAAGCCTTGGTTCAGCGCTTCTCTGCCGGGCTCGGCGATCCGGCCGGCATGAGATTGTGCGAGCGGCTCCTCACGCCGCAGCGTGTTCGGGGATCTTCCGCAATTCGGCCCGCAGCTTCCGCTCCGCGTGCCACAGGTCGTGAGCGGCTTGCATCCTGAGCCAGAAGGCGGCGCCATTGCCGCAGAAGCGACCGAGCCGCACGGCCATCTCCGGCGAGACGGCGGAGCGCTTGGCAAGAATCGAGTGCAGCATCTGCCGAGAGACGAGCAACTGCCGCGCCGCCTCAGTCACGGTGAGATTGAGTGCCGGGAGCACCTCCTCGCGCAGGATCTCGCCCGGATGGGCCGGCTCCATCTCGGATGGTTGATTCGCGCGGTACTCAGGCATGGTCGGCTCCTTCAGTGGTATTGCTCAAGGTCTACCCGGAGAGCGTCTCCGTCAGCCCATTCGAAGGTGATCCGCCAAGGGCCATTGACGGAGATCGCGTAGCGAACAGGCTCGCCGTGGAGCTGGTGCAGTCTCCACCCCGGTATGTCTAGCTCCCGCAGAGTCTGCGCCGCATCGAGCGCCGTCAGTCGCCGTCGAACGCGGTCGAGCAAATCGCCGCGGACCCCTTTCGGATCGTTCTTGTTCCAGAGCGCCGTCAGCCCTTTGTGCAGGAAGCTCCGGATCATCCCCCTGAGCGTAGGGGAGAGTGGCCAGCGTGTCAAGCGTGGCTTGACAGTGCCTCCAGACCTCATAGGGGCATAGGGGCCAGCCTCCTTGTTAGAACCGCTCGACCGGACTAGACTTTCGCCCTTCCTGCCTCGTCACTGCCAGGCACTGGCGCGACATGGCAAGCTGATCTCCTCCACCCACTCTCGATGTTGCGGGCGCCGAAACGCCCATCACCCAACCACCCTCTTCCCAATCTCCGCCACAAACTCATCGAGATCCGTAGTCCCCGTGTTGCTGAGGATGATGACGGTGACGTCATCGTCCACCAAACGGTAGAGCTGGGTCTGCGCCCCCATGATCTGCCCCGGCCGTTTGACGACTCTGTGCTTCTTGCCGTTGATCTTGGTTTCATATGACCAGAGGCCACAGCCGTAATCGTCGAGACCCGGCTTCGTCATCAGGGCAATGGATTCCTTGTTGAGCAGGCCGCCTCCAAACAGGGCGTGCGAAAAGGTCAGAAGGTCATCCACCGTTGAGTACATCCCGCCCGCGGCGTACCAGTTCTCCGGGTAGACCGGCAGATCGTGGACCAGGGATTTCAGGTCATCCCGGAAGAAATAGGTGTCCGCCAGTCCCTTGAGAATGTCGCCTTGGTGGAGCATGCCTGTATTCTCCAGCTTAAGGGGCCGGAGAATCCTGTCCGCGAGGATCTGCTCGTAGGTCTCCCCGTATAGGCGCTCGATGATTTTCCCGAGCACAATGTAGTCGCCATTGTTGTAATCGAAGACCTGGCCCGGAGCCGCCACCAGCTTGCCGCTGCAAAATCTGGCCAGAAGCTGATCGCTCGTGAACGGCGTCTGGTAGACCGGAAGGCCGCTCTTCAAGGCCGTCTCCATGTCTTTGACGGTATCGAAGTTCGGCAGGCCGGACGTGTGATGGAGCAGTTGGTGGATGGTCACCTTGCCCGCCCCTTCTCCGGCATAGTCCGGCAGATACGTTCCGATCGTTTTATTCAGATCGATCCGGCCTTGTTCGTGGAGTTGAAGGATCAGAGTCGATGTGAAGAGTTTGGTGATGGAAGCGATCTTGTATTTCGTCTGGCGGGTGTTGGGAACATCGAAGGGTATGTTCGCCAGTCCGAAGCTCCTGACAAAGCTGATCTGTCCATCCTTCTGCACCAGGATTGTACCGTTGAAGTGGTGCTCTTTTGCGTAGTCCTCGATGAAGAGGCCGGTCGCCGGCTGCGCATGGAGGCTCGGCGGCAGCAGGAGAGCGCCGAACAGGAGGGCGCTGGCTCGAAGGGCTAGGAACGAACGTCCTGGTGAAGGTCTCTTCATGGATCTAACGACGAAGAGACCGCTGTGGACGTTTCAATTCAGTTCCCGGTGTTGTGAGTCCGCGACGCGGTGGAAGAGGCAAAGTCTATCTGGCTGGCCAGAAGGTCTTCAGCCCGAGCTTCGCCAGTCGCCGAGTAAACGGCTGGTCGAACGTGGCAATGCAATCGTACCGGCGTTGGGTCGTCACGGCGGCCAGTATCGCGTCGGTGAAGTCGGGCACGCTTTCAGGCCAGAGCTCCAGCAGCAGGGACCAGGCAATCTCGTCGACCGGGATGATTCCCGGCAGGCCGAGTAGGTCATTGAGCGTCCTTGCGATCGTGGTCGTGTCGACGCGGTACAGATCAAGTGCCAGACTTCCGTCAGAAGGGTGGCCGTCTCACGCGGCCCACAGCCGGTCCAACATCCCCGAGAGCGATTGCAGGGTGATGGGCTTGATCAGGACGTCGTCCATGCCCACCCGGAGGCAGTGCTCGCGGTCGGCGGCCATGGCGTAGGCGGTGAGGGCGACGATGGGGACCCGGCTCTCCGTCTCGGTTTGCTCGTGGGTGCGGATCCAGCCGGTCGCCTCCCAGCCGTCGAGCTCAGGCATCTGGCAGTCCATGAGCACCGCGTCCCAGTGGCCGTCCCGCCAGGTCTCCACGACCTCGCGGCCGTTGTTGCGGATGTCCACCCCGACCCCCAGCAACTCCAGCATGGCCCGGGCGACCATCTGGTTGACGGCGTCGTCCTCCGCCAGAAGCACCCGCTTGCCTTGCCAGGGCCGGCGGACGGCCTCCCGCCAGAGGGGCTCCGCGGCCGGCGCCGGTGCCGTGGACACCGGCACTTCGGCCCAGAACGTGGCGCCGGCTCCCGGCTCGCTCTCATAGCCGACGCTTCCCTGCATCAGCTCGGCCAGCCGCCGGCAGATCGCGAGGCCAAGACCGGTGCCGCCCCGCAAGCGGGCTCCTTCGAGCTGCTGGAACGGTTGGAACAGGCGGTCCCGGTCCTCCGCAGCGACCCCAGCGCCGGAGTCGGTCACGGCGAGCCGCAGAAGCCAGCGTCCTTCCTCCCCGTCCGTCGGCCGGCCGGAGAGGGTCGCCCGCACAGTGCCTACGTCGGTGTGCTTGATGGCATTGTCCAGATAGTTGAGCAGGATCTGCCGCAGGAGCATCTCGTCGGCCACGGCGTCCAGAGAGCAGGGCCAGTCGATGTCCAACTCAAGGGCGAGGCCGTGCTCCATCGCGCACGGACGGACGAGGTCCGCCGCGTCGGCGATCAGCCGCCGGGGCGCGAACGGCCCCTCCGTCAGCTCCATCCGGCCGGCCTCGATCTTCGACAGGTCGAGCACCTGGTTGAGCATCCGCATCAGCGCCTGTCCCGAGGAGCCCAGGGTCTCCGCGAGCCGGTGCTGCTCCTTCGTGAGACCGCTGTGGAGCAGCAGATCGGCCATCCCCAGGACGCCGTTCATGGGAGTGCGGATCTCGTGGCTCATGGTGGCCAGGAACCGGCTCTTGGCCCGGTTGGCGGCTTCCGCCCGGTCGCGCGCCTCGGCGAGCTCCAGCTCGACCTGCTTGCGGTCGGTCACGTCGTAATTGATGCCACAGAAGTACCCCGGCGGGCCCTCGCCGCCACCCACCGCGAGACCGTCGCCCATCAGCCAGCGGATGCTGCCGTCCGGCCGGACAATACGGAACTCATTCTGGCTGCGGCCGAAACCGGACATCTGCAGCTCCGTCTTGGCCCGCAGGCGCTCCCGGTCGTCCGGGTGGACGAGCTGCAGGAACGTCTCGACCGATTCATCGAAGCTGCCCGGCGCGAGCCCGAACAGCTCCAGTTGGCGGGCGTCCCAGACCAGGCGTCCGGTCGCCACGTCCCACTCCCAGGTGCCGATCCTCCCCGCCTCCAGGGCGAGGCTCAGGCGGCTCTCGGCCGCCCGCAGGGCCGCTTCGGTCCGCTTCTGGGCAGTGATCTCGGTGGCGACGAAAAGCGCCGCGGTGATCTCCCCGTCGCGAATGACCGGAACGCAGCGCGCCAGGAACCAGTGCTCCCCCAACCGCACCTCGCGCGTGGTTCCCTGCCCCGTCGTGAACAGGACCTCCAGAACCTGGAGCTGCCGCTCCACCTCCTCGGGAGGAAAGATCAGCGCCACGTTCTGGCCGGTGACCTGTTCCGGCGTCATCTCCGGGACCGTGCGGTTGATGTAGAGAATGTCTCCGGTCCTGGAAAGCATGATATTGAAGTCGGGAGAGCAATCGAGGAAGGTGCGGAACCACTGCTCGCTTTCGCGCTTTGCCTCCTCGGCCTTGCGGCGTGCCGTCACGTCGACCTGGACGACCAGAAGATACGAGATCCGCTCCTCCTCGTCGTGCAGCGGGCGCACCGTCAGCTCGCTCCAGAACGGGCTCCCGTCCCGGCGCTCGCCGAGGATCTCTCCGCGGTAGGCAACCCCTTCGGACAGTGCGGCCCGCAGCTCCCGGACGGTCTCCGGATCGCTCCCGGGTCCCTCCAGGAAGCCGGCGCCATGCTTCAGGATCTCCTCCAGCGGATAGCCGGTCAGCTCGCACGCCGCGCGGTTCGCCGACACGATGGGACAACCTGGCCGCTGGGCGTCAAGAAGGAGAACGCCCACCGGCAGAACGTCGAGCAAAGCGAGCTCGAGTGGCTCTCCCGGGAGGGCAGCCAAGTTGGCGGGAAGCTTGCGCTCCCAAAGAGGTGTCGCATCGACCGCGTTCATATGCAAACCATGGCCGCCGAAGCGGCAGGATAAAGTTCTAAGTTTTAAAGTGTGCGTCAGTTTAGTAAGCGGGACATGCGCGAGCAGAATCAGGGTCCTCTACACAAGAGGTCATGCTTTCCGTCAAAGGCTCAATGCCGCCCGACACCCCCGGATCCTCGTACAATACCTCCGCCATGAACCCCTTCCGCGCCCTCAAGACCGTGCTCGAGATGATCAAGTTTGAGCATACTCTCTTTGCCCTGCCGTTTGCCTTCCTGGGCATGATCCTCGCCGCCGAGGGGTGGCCGTCGTGGCGGACGGTGCTGTGGATCGTCGTCGCCATGGTGGGGGCGCGCAGCGCGGCGATGGCGTTCAACCGGCTGGTGGACCGGCGGATCGACGCCGCGAATCCGCGCACAGCGGGGCGGGCTCTGCCGGCTGGGCAGATCTCTCCGGCGGCGGTGATCCTGTTCGTCGTGGCCAGCTCCGCGCTTCTCGTGCTCGCCGCCTGGGAGCTCAATCCGCTGGCGTTCTATCTGTCGCCCCTGGCGCTGTTCATCCTCTTCCTGTACTCCTACACGAAGCGGTTCACCTGGGTGGCGCACCTGGTGCTCGGCCTGTCTCTGGGCGGCGCTCCCCTCGGCGCGTGGATCGCCGTCCGGGGGGGCGTGGCTCCGGCGCCGTTCATCCTGGCCGCGGTGGTCCTGCTCTGGGTGGCGGGGTTCGACATCCTCTATGCCTTGCAGGACATGGAGTTCGACCGGCGGACGGGGTTGTATTCGATTCCGGCCCGCTTCGGGGTGGTCGGGTCGCTGTGGATCTCCGGGCTGCTGCACGCGATGATGCTCGGGCTGCTGGCCCTGTTGCCGGCTCTCTACCGGGGACCGGCGCTCGGGACGGCGTACTGGGTCGGCTGGGCCGGGTGCCTGGCGCTCATCTTCTACCAGCACTGGATCGTGCGGCCGGGCGACCTGTCGCGGCTCAACGCCGCCTTCTTCACCGCCAATGGCGCGTTGTCGGTCTGGCTCTTCGCCTTGACGGCTGTTGATATACTGAGACGGTAATGCTCTCCGAGACACCCGCACCCATCCGACCCGAGACCTTCCCCGCGCCACTGCGCGAGATGGCCGCCAAAGTGCGCGACGGCGTCCGCCTGGACGAGGCTGACGCGATGACCTGCTTCACGACGCCGCACGTGCTCCACCTCGGCCGGCTGGCCGACACGGTGCGCCGGCGGCTGAACGGCAACGTCACGTACTTCAACATCAACCGGCACATCAACCCGACGAACGTCTGCGTCTACACCTACAACTGCAAGTTCTGCAGCTTCGCGGCGCTGCCCGGCGAGGACCACGCCTGGGCGATGAGCCACGACGAGGTCTACGCGCACGCGGCGGACCAGGGCGGGAACGCGGTCACCGAGTTCCACATCGTCGGCGGCCTGCATCCGGACCTGCCGATCGAGTGGTACGAGGAGATGCTGCGCGGCCTGAAGACGCGCTTCCCGAACGCCCATCTCAAGGCCTTCACCGCCATCGAGATCGGCTGGTTCGCCAAGCACGACAAGATGTCGATCGAGGAGGTGCTGCGCCGGCTGCGCGACGCCGGGTTGGGATCGCTGCCGGGTGGCGGCGCCGAGATCTTCCATCCCGAGGTGCGCGAGATCATCTGCGACGGCAAGCTCGACGCGGACGAGTGGATCGAGGTCCACCGTACGGCCCACAGGATGGGGATCAAGTCCAACTGCACAATGCTCTACGGCCACGTTGAAAAGGCCGAGCACAAGGTGGACCATCTCCTCCGCCTGCGCGCCCTGCAGGATGACACGGGCGGCTTCAACGCCTTCATTCCGCTCGCCTACCACCCCGAGAACAACTACATGGGGCTCAAGTACCACACCACCGGCACCGAGGACCTGCGGCACATCGCGGCCTCGCGCCTGGTGCTCGACAACGTGCAGCACATCAAGGCCTACTGGGTGATGGTGACCCCCAAGCTGGCTCAGATCGCGCTGCGCTTCGGCGCCGATGACATGGACGGCACGATCGTCGAGGAGAAGATCTACCACATGGCGGGAGCCGGAACCTCCCAGCAGCTCAGCCGGCCCGAGCTCGAGCGCATCGTGCGCGAGGCGGGATTCATCCCGGTGGAGCGGGACACGCTCTACAACCCGCTCACCGCTGTTTCTTCCAGCACCGCGGCTGCCGTCTCTTGAAGACCGAGCCCCTCGGGTTCCACTACGTGTCGGTCGACGGCCCCATCGGGGTCGGCAAGACCACTCTGGTGGAGATGCTCGCCCGCCGGTTCGAGGGGGTGAAGATCCTGGAGGACGTGGACAATCCGTTCCTCGGCGACTTCTACCAGGACCGGCCGGGCGCGGCGTTCCAGACCGAGCTCTACTTCCTTCTCTCGCGCTACAAGCAGCAGCAGGAGATCACCCAGCGCGAGCTGTTCGACCGCTTCCTGGTCTCCGACTACACGTTCCAGAAGAACCGGATCTTCGCCTACCTGAACCTGTCGGACGACGAGCTGATGCTGTTCGACAAGCTCTACGCGCTGCTGGAGCCGCAGGTGCCGGTGCCGGACCTGGTGCTCTACCTGGTGGCGGACGTCGAGACCTGCATGGAGCGCATCCGGCGAAGGTCGCGGAACGTCGAGAAGACGATCTCGGAGGAGTACATCGCCGAGCTGATCGACGCCTACAACCACTACTACCACTACTACGACCGCTCACCGCTTCTCGTGGTCGACACCCGGCACCTCAACTTCCCGCAAAAGCCGGAGGACTTCGACGAGCTCCTCCACCGCCTCGCGCGGCCGATCCGCGGCACCGAGTATTTCCAGCCGCTGGGATCGTCGAGCGTGAAGTAGGGGACTCCGGAATGTTCGGGCTCGGCCGGCTGTTGACACGAGCGGGAGAAAGTGCGAGGATCTCCCTCCGCCCTGAAGAGGGTTGGAATTGACAGTCGGACGCAAACGGTGACGCGGGGTGGAGCAGTCTGGTAGCTCGTTGGGCTCATAACCCAAAGGTCGCAGGTTCAAATCCTGCCCCCGCAACCAATCTCGTCACGATCGTCGAAGCAAAAGCCGCGGAGTTCCCGCGGTTTTCGTGTTTCTGGACCAGCCTCACGATCACGCCTGTTCGGGCACGGCGTCCGGCGCCACCGGGCTCTCCTTCTGGCGCCAGGTGAGGCCGGTCACTCCGAGCATCAGGGCCGCGGCGATCCAGAATGGATAGCGCACGTCTTTCTCAAAGACGACGCCCGCCCAGAGCGGCCCCACCACACGGGCGACCGCGCCCATGAACTGCTGGACTCCCATGATCTGCCCCATCTCCTCCTGACGGCCACGCCAGGAGACAAGAGCGGTCGTCGCCGGGAAGAGCAGCGCGGTTCCCACCGGCACGCAGAGGACGACGATCGCCAGCAGCGCGAGCCGCACCGGCCGGGAGGCGTCGATCGAGCCGACCAGGGGCATGCCGGCGAGGCCGAGCACGAGTGCGAAGGCGCCCATCCGCATCACGCCGACCTCGCCGAAGCGGCGGATCGTCGGTCCGAGCAGGATCGCGCGCATCACGACCGAGACCGCGCCGACGTAGGTGTAGAAGATCCCGATGTTCTTCTCATTGACCTGGTACTCGGCGCCGAGATAGAGGGCCAGGATGCCGTTCATGGCCATGAAGGCCATCATGCCGAACGCGTAGACCCAGATCAGCGAGGCGACTGGCGAGCTGGGGTAGCGCACCACCTCCCAGATCGCCTGGGAGAGCGGCTGGCGGGGCTGGGTGTCCGGCGGCAGTGACTCGTCCCGCTTTTTCTTGGACTCCGGCAGCCAGCGCCAAGCGGCGAGGACGTTCAGCCCGCAGAGCCCGGCGGCGAGATAGCCGGGGCTGGCATGGCCGAGATAGGTGGCGGCGGAGCCGAGGAGCGGACCGATCATCACGCCCGCACTGGTGGCGGCCGAGATCCATCCCAGAGCCTTCGCCCGTTCATGCGGCGGCACCGAGTCGCTGACGTAGGCCTGCACGACGCCGGTCGTGCCGCCGCCCGCGCCTTGCAGCAGGCGGATGAGCAGGAACTGCCAGAACGTGGTGGCGAGGCCAAAGAAGGCGAACGCGATCGCGGAGGTGGAGAGGCCGAGCAGGAGCATCGGGCGCCGGCCCCAGCGGTCCGAAAAACGCCCCCAGAAGGGCGCGCTGACGAGTTGCGACAGGAAGAACGCCGCGCCGATCACCGTCACCAGGCTCGCCCGCACGCCGATCTTCTGTACGTAGAACGGCAGGATCGGTTGGATCATCAGGCCGCCCATCATGTCGATGAACACGATGGCCATCAGGATCCAGAGCTGTTTCAACGCGTTGGACTTCATGAGGAGAAATTCCTTCAGCGGGCCTCGCCGCGACCCCACAGCAGGAAAGCTGCTGTGCTGGCGGTCATCAAGAGGACGCCGTAAACCGCCGCCATGCCGAGGTCCTGGAGCCGTAGGCTGGCGAGGATCTCGATCGAGATGGGACGGGTGTCATAGGTGTAGAGAACGATCGACGTGACGAAATCCCCCAGGGCCGTGATGAACGCCAGGCCGGCGCCCGCCGCGAGGGCCGGGCGGAGCAGGGGGAGGACGATGCGGCCGAGCCGCCGCCAGCGGTCCGCGCCGAGCGAGGCCGCGGCCTCTTCGAGCGCCGGATCGATGCCGCGCAATCCGGCGAGCGCGCCGCGGCCGGTCAACGGCAGATTGCGCACCAGGTAGGCGAGAGGCAGGATCCACGGCGTGCCGATCAGCACGAAGCGGCCCAGCCACGGCTGGCTGACTCCGAAAGCGGTCGCGAGAGCCAGAGCGAAGACGGTGCCCGGCACCGCCCATGGCAGTGCAATCAGCCATTCGAGCGCACTTGCTAGAAAGCCGCGCCGCCGCACCGCCGCCAAGCGCGCCGCCGCGAGCCCCAGCACCACCGCCGCCAGGGTGGCCGCCGCCGCCATCCAGAGCGAGTTGACCACCGGCCGCAGATGCTCCGGCTTGGTGACCAGCGCCGCCCAGTTGCGGCCGTCGAGCACCGGCGGGATCGTCTCGGTGGTCCAGGTGAACGGCGGCACGAAGGAGATCAGGGCGAGCACCGCGTGCGGCAGCAGGAGGACGGCGGCCATAACCCAGCCGAGCACGAAAGCCGTCCCGCGAGCGACCGGGCTCGCGAGCCGCCGCCGGGCCGGAGCGATGCCGCGCACGCCGGTCGCGCCGCCGGCGCCCGCGCTGCCCTCCACCCGCCGCATCGCCGCGAGAGCCAGGATGGCGAGGACAGCGAGCATAACCGTCTCCACCTGCGCCAAGCCGAGCTCGCCGTTCAATTTCGAGGCGACGATCTGCGTCGTCATCACCCGGAAGCCGCCGCCGAACAGGTACGGCGCCGAGAACGACGCGAGCGACGTCATGAAGGTGAGGAGCGCTGCCGCTCCCAGCGACGGCCGGAGGAGCGGCAACGTCACCGTGAACAGCGTCCGCAGCCGGCTCGCTCCGAGGGACGCCGCGGCTTCGAGGAGCGCGACGTCCTGGCGCGCGAGCCCGGCGCGGACGAAGAGATAGAAGTAGACGTACATCGAGTACGCGTGCACCAGCAGCACCGCGCCCGGCCCGGCGAGATGCCAGGGCGGATCCTGAAGATGAAGCAGGCCCTGCACGGCGCGCGAGACGAAGCCGCTCTCGCCGTATAAGAAGAGGAAGGCGATGACGCCGACCAGCGGCGGCAGGGCGACCGGCAGCGCCGCGACCGCCCCGAGGAATCGCCGGCCCGGAAACTCGGTGCGCTCGAACAGAAACGCCAGCGGAACGCCGATCGCGCCCGCCAGAATCACCGAGGCGACCGAGATCCAGAGGCTCCGCCACAGCGCCATCCACTCGTCCTGCCGGTGGATGAAATCGCCGAGATGGCCGAGCGTCCAGGCGTTCGGTCCGCCCAGCGCCTCCAGCAGAGTCATCAGCAGCGGATAGCAGACCAGCCAGGCGAGGAGAAGACAGACCAGCGCCGCGGCGTAGGGCAGGGGTCCGGCGAAGCGGGCTTGGCGGGTCGTCACAGTTGGGTCTCGCGGGCAGCCGGCGCGGATGGCGCCGGGCTCCTCATGGTACGTGCGGCGATCCGGCGGGGTTGTCTTCAAGTTGTAAAACTTCAGGAGACGCGCGGAAAATCCTGGGCGGCAGCCCGCCCGGAGCCGGCGCGACCCGGACCGTATCCCCCTCGGCCGCGGCGTCGGCCGGCGCCAGGACCTCGACCTCGCGGCCCAACGCGAGCTCGACGGCGTAGAACGTCGACGATCCGGCGTAGCGCCGTTCCGCCACCCGGCCGGCGAGAGAGTTGCGGTCCGCGTCTGTGAAGGCCAGCGACTCCGGGCGGACCACCAGCTCGACCGCCGTGCCCGGAACCGATCCGGCGTCCGATGCCGGCTCGCCCGTCCAGACCACGCCGTCCACGCCGTTGATCTTCACGCCGCCGTCCGCCGTCAGCACCCCCGGCAGTCCGCTCGCCCGGCCGACGAAGCCGGCCACGAAGCGGGTCGCCGGCCGTTCGTACAGCTCCTCCGGCGCCGCCACCTGGTGCAGCACGCCGCCGTGCAGCACGGCGACCCGGTTGCCGAGATGGAACGCCTCCTCCTGTTCGTGGGTCACCAGCACCGTCGTGATGCCCACCCGGCGCACCGCCCGCAGCAGCTCGCGGCGGGTACGCTCGCGGAGGGTTGGATCGAGGTTTGACAGTGGCTCGTCGAGCAGCAGCACGCGTGGCTCCGGCGCCAGGGCGCGGGCGAGCGCGATGCGCTGCTGCTGGCCGCCCGAGATCTCGCCCACCCGCCGCGTCTCGTAGCCCGGCAGCTCCACCAGCGCGAGAGCGTCCGCCACCTTGCGGGTCGTCATCGCCGGCCCGAGCTTCCGGCCGGCCAAGCCAAACGCCACGTTCTCCCGCACGTTGAGATGGGGGAAGAGGGCGTAGTGCTGGAACACCATGCCGAAGTGGCGCTTCTCCGGCGGCAGCGCCGTCACGTCCTCGCCGCCGACCAGGATCTTGCCGCGGTCCGGCGTCTCGAAACCGGCGATCAGGCGGAGCGCCGTCGTCTTGCCGCTGCCGCTCGGGCCGAGCAGCGCGAGCACCTCGCCCGCGTTGACCTCCAGAGACAGACCGCGCAGAACCGCCTGGGAACCGAAGCTCTTGTCGAGCCCTTCGAGAATCAAGAATGGAGGCATGAGATCGGCCCGTTCAATGAGATCCGGCCGCCGCGCCTTTGCCGCGGACGGTGCGGTCCCAGGTCGTCATCCACTCCTGGCCGTGCTGCTCGATCTGGTTCCAGTCCACCTGCGCCGGCTTGAAGTCGCGCAGCACCCCCTGAGCCCATTCCGGAAGCTGCTCCGGCGGGATGTCCGTGCGAGCCGGCAACCGGAACGCCTCGCGGGCGGCGAGCTGCTGCCCCTCGACGCTGCCGACGAACTCGATGAACTTCTTCGCCAATTCCGTATGCGGAGCGCTCTTCACCAGGCCGATCGAGTCGTCGATCACCGGCGCGCCGCTCGTCGCGAAGCGGAAGTCGAGCGGCGAGCCGCGCTTCTTCTGCCACAGCAGATCGGTCAGCTCCCAGACCGTCACCAGCCCCTCCTGGCGCGTCATCTTCTCGATCAGCAGCGCCGGCTGTTGCAGATACTCCTTGGTCTGGCCGTCCAGCCGGCGGAGAAACTCCCAGCCGCGGTCCGGGCTGCCGGTTTCGGTGACCGAGCGGGAGAGGATCATGCCGAACAGCGTGCGCATCGTGCCGCTCGCCAGCGGATCGCGTATCAGGATCTTCCCCTTCCACTTCGGATCGAGAAGATCGTCCCAATCGCGCGGCGCCTGGTCGGCCGTCACCGCCTTGGCGTTGAACACCAGAACCGGCGCCGTGCGGTACGACGCGAAGTAGAGATCCTGCGCGCCGCGGCTCTGCGCCGGAATCGCGTCGGCCCACGTCGGCCGGTACGGGGCGAGAAGCCCCTCCTTGGCGCCGCGGGAGAAGATCGTCTGCGGTCCGCCATACCAGACGTCCGCCTGCGGATTGACGGCCTCGGAGCGTACCCGGTCATAGACGTCCTGCGAGCCCATGTCGAGCCAGCGGACGTCGATCGTCGGGTTCTTCGCCTCGAAGGCCTTCTCCATCAGAGCGAGCAGGTCGCCGCCATGTGGCGAATAGACCACCAGCGGCGTCCGGCCGTCGCCGCACGCCGCCAGGAGCAGGGAAGCAAGAGAGAGGATGGGGAGGGCGCGGGTCGGTTTCATGGTTGAGGACGGAGTCTATCCGGTCTGAGCCGGGGACAGCGAGAGCCGGGAGTCCTGAGGGTTTACGGGTAGCAGACCCACTGCCCACCTTCACAGGTGCACATAAACTTCGCAGGGTAGCCCGAGTCGTAGCCGATACAACTGTCATCAGCGCCATTGGGGCTACATGTGCTGCCGCAGTAGGGCTGGTGGAAAGAGCCTCCACCGAGCGATGCAGCCGCTACGACGGCAAAGACCAGACCGGCAAGAACTCTGACTCTTCTCATGAGATTCTCTCCTTTGAATAGATCGTGAATTTTTGTCCTCAAAGGCCAGCAGTCTACTCCCGACTCATCGCCGTGCACCCCTGCTTCTTGAGATCGACCTTCCAGAACCCGCCGTATCCTTCGACCTCCAGTCCGCTCGCCACCTTGGCGATCCCGAGCCGGGGGTAACAGTCCGGCGTCGCGCCCAGGTGATTCAGCAGATCCGGGATCGTGTTCGCATGGCCGACGATCAGAACCGCGCGGTCGTGGGCGTGCTTCTCCTTGACGTGGGTCAGGAAAGCCGCCATCTCCTGTGGATGCGTGCTCGCGTCACCGGCGACGAGAGGGACATGAGTCCCGTTGACGAGCGGCATCCCGGTCGCTATCGTGCGGGTCGTGCGGCTGGTGTAGACGGCCGCGACACCGGCGTCCTTCAAGCGCTTGGCGAGAGCCTCGGCGCGATGCTCACCGGCCGGAGCGAGAGGCCGGAACGCGTCGAGATCGGCCGGCCAGGGCTCGGCCTTTTCGGCGTGCCGGACCAGGTAGATCGTATCCAGGGCCGCGGCGGGTGTGGCGAGGAGTAGGAGAAGAATTGGTATGGCGAGGTGATGGCGGTTCATCATGGCTGGCTCTCCAGTCGTTTCTCCAATTCGCGGCAGAGCTTATCAAAGGAGGGTGCCCTCCCTCGCGCTTGAAGAAGATCCATCCGGCGTGTCATCGCGGGTTGGTCCACGGTCGGGCTGTATTTGACTCCCTTGAACCGTTTCTGGATCCAGGCCTTTCCGGAACGAGAAGATTCCGGAGATTGCGGGACGGCCTCATGCGAGAGCTCCAGAAGCTCGCTCAGGGATTCCGCCGCCGCGACGAACCAGGTTTCATACTCGACGGTCGCGACAACGCAAGAAATATCCGCGTCGCCGCGGTGCGCTTGCGCCCGTTGCAACAGGTCAGGTCCCAAAACGCACGCGAGGTCTTCGTCCGCATCCAGCATGATCAGAATGAGAGCTGGATCGGCTGATCCGGCAGAACGGAGCTTCAGGACTGCAAGATCAAGAGCGCGTTCAAGCTCGCGGGACTGGATCATCTTGGTACGGCTGCTGCGGATCGGCTTCAGGACCTCGACGTATTCCTGGCCGAGGACCTCGGTCCAGAGTCTCTGGAGAAGAATACGAACGGCCAAATCCTCTCCATGTCCCTCGACGATGGGGGCGATCCTGAGGCGGCTCAAGCTTCGGTGTCCTCGCCGGGGAACAACTTCATCTGCGCCTGCCTTTTCAAATCGTCCTTGTTCGGTTCGAGCTGATCGAGACGGAGGAGCTCACCGGGTGTATACAGGTGGTCTTGGATCGCTTCCAGGCTCGCATTGTCAATTGGCGCAACTTGGGTCGTCCCTTCCTGCGAGACCACCGCCAGGAGGTGATCGGTCTCCAAGTTCATCTGATCCAAGAGGTCCGGACTATGACTCGTGACTAGCACCTGCGTATGGGACGCAGCCTCGCGAAGAGCATCCATTAGTGCCCCTGCCGCGGCCGGATGCAAAGCGGTTTCTGGCTCCTCGATCCCCACCAGGCCAACCGGTGAGCTCCGTTCCGCGAGCTGGGTCGCGGCAATCAAAGTTCCGAGCGCTCGGAGCGTGCCATCCGACATGCTGGACGCGAAGAACTTCCATGGATAGGACGATCCAACGACGCGTTGCTTGAACTGCAGCGTTTCGCGCGGTCCCAGGGAAACGCGTTCAACCTCGCTGACATCCGGGACGATCGTTGCCATGTACGATTGCACACGATCGATGACCTTCGGCTGATCCTGGCTGAGCCGTCCGATAACGCTTGCCACGTTGCTGCCATCGCGACGCAGCAGCTCTCCTGCGTCAGGGCTTTGGAGTTCCTTCATTGCATCAGGATTCAAGTTGTAGAATCCCATCGAAATGAGAAAGTCGTAGATCGCTCTGAACGGGGGAAGTCCCGAAGCTGTCACCAGGTAGAGCCGGTCTGGAAAGACGGGAGGCATGTTGTCCACGGACGCCTCGACCACTTTGCCCGCCTCGACTTCATAGCTCCCCAGAGCCGCTCCTGACGCTGACACAATTCGTAGCGACTCACGCCGGATGGAGAAACCTCCTCTCTGGCGGGCTGTGACTTCGAAGACATAATGAGCTGTCTGCCAGCCCGGCAACAGAACCTCCACCGCGATCGCAAAATTGCGCGGGTGTCCCGTAGATCTCCGCCTGACAGAATCGATGCCTCCCCGGGATTTGATCGCATGATCGAGGGAGGTCTGAAGACCGTCGGCCACGAAACGCAGTGCGTCGAGAAAGTTGCTCTTTCCCGAGCCATTTCGACCCACGAGAACCGTGAGATGGCCGAGCGCTACATCCGCCTTGCCGATACTCTTGTAATTGCGGATTCCGACTCGCTTCAGAAAGGGAGCGCCTTCGGGGGCGCTAGGGCGAGGAGAGTCCATGCCGGAAGTATAAGCGTAGTCCGAGAGACCCCGACCGGCGATTCTCGCCAGCGGGAGCGTGGAAATCACGGGCGCGGTCTCTCGGGTCTAGTCCATCTGCTTCCTCAGCACGGTCGGGATGTCGTAGTCGTCGACGCTCGACCAATTGGGGCCGAAGCCGTTCGGGTCGTCGCCGCGCTGATTGGCGACGGCTTTGCGGTAGAAAGGCACGTCGAGCGGCGACTTCGGCTCTTCGTCGCGCTCGACGGGCGGCGCGGCGGCGAAGACCGGGGCCGAGGCGGGACGGCTGAGCGAGACGGTCGAGCGCGGCGGACGGTCGGCGACGCTGCGGTCGAAGCCGGTGGCGATGACGGTGACTTTCATCGCGTCTTCGAGCATCGGATCGATCACCATGCCGGAGATGATGTTGGCGTCCGGATCGACGGCGTCGGCGATGATGCGGGCCGCTTCGGCGACTTCGTGCAGGGTGAGGTCGTGGCCGCCGGAGATGTTGATCAGCACGCCGCGGGCGCCCTGGATCGAGGTCTCCTCCAGGAGCGGCGAGGAGATGGCGCGCTGCGCCGACTCGATGGCGCGGTGCTCGCCCTTGGCGAGGCCGGTGCCCATGAGCGCCATGCCCATGCCGGTCATGATCGTGCGCACGTCCGCGAAGTCGACGTTGACCTCGCCCGGGATGGTGATCAGGTCGCTGATGCCCTGCACCGCCTGCCGCAGCACGTCGTCGGCGATGCGGAAGGCCTCGAAGAGCGGCGTGCCGCGCTCGACGAAGTTGAGCAGGCGCTCGTTGGGGATGGTGATCAGCGTGTCGACCGAGTTGCGCAGCTCTTCGACGCCGCGCTCGGCCTGCGCCATGCGCCGCCGTCCTTCGAAGCCGAACGGCTTGGTGACCACCGCCACGGTGAGCGCGCCGATCTCGGCGGCCAGCGAGGCGATGATGGGCACCGCGCCGGTGCCGGTGCCGCCGCCCAGGCCGGCGGTCAGGAAGACCATGTCGGCGCCTTCGAGCGTCTCGAGAATGTGCTCGGTGTCTTCGAGCGCGGCCTTGCGGCCGATGTCGGGGTCGGCGCCGGCGCCGAGACCCTTGGTGAGGAGGCCGCCGATCTGCAGCTTGGTGGGCGCCCGGCACTTGTTGAGCGCCTGCAGATCGGTGTTGGCCGCGATGAACTCGATGCCGCGCAGTTGCGCGTCGATCATGCGGTTCACCGCGTTGCCGCCACCTCCCCCGACGCCGATGACCTTGATGCGGGCGGCCGAGTCGGCGGCCACCTCCTGAAGGCGCAGCGGGCTCTCCTTGCGAGCCTCCGGAGCGTCCTGGTCGTCGAAGAGAATCATGTCGTACCCCCTTTTTCCGGGTTGAAGTGGATCTCGTTTCGGCCTTCTCATTACAGCAGGTCAGAGAACATGCCGCGCAGGCTCCCCATGACGCCGCGCATACTGAAACCGGACTTCTTCTGCACCTTGGCCAGGCTCTCCTCGGCACCCTGTGCATACAGCAACAGGCCCGACGCCGTGGCCCAGGTGGGACTGCTGATGACATCCACCAGGCCTCCCAGGCCGCGCGGCAGACCGTAGCGCACACCGGCGTCGAAGATCTGCTCGGCCAGCTCCAGGAGGCCGTCGAGCTGGGCGCCGCCGCCGGTCAGCACGACGCCGCCGCGCAGCCCCTCGTCCGAGGCGTGCTTGTGCAGGTCGTCGTGCAGCAGGTTGAACAGCTCCTCGGCGCGCGGCTGGAGGATCTCGCACAGCTCCCGCTTCGGCACGATGCGCGAGGTGCCGCCGGCCACGGTGGGCACGGCGATCCCCTCGTCGTCGGTGACCATGCTCGGCAGGCAGCAACCCTGCTTGACCTTGATGCGCTCGGCCTCGGCAAACGGCGTGCGCAGCACCATGGCCAGGTCGTTGGTGAAGTGGCCGGCACCGATCGGAGCGACTCCGCTGTACTGGATCTCGCCCTCGGAGAAGAGAGCATACTCCGTGGTGCCCGCCCCGATGTCGTCCAGCAGGGCGCCGAGCTCGCGCTCGTCCGGCGAGAGCACGGCCTCGGCGGTGGCGAGCGGCTCGAAGACCATCTCGACGACCTCGATGCCGGCGCGGTTGACGCAGGTGAGGAGGGTGCGCGAGCGGGTGATGTTGCCGGTCACCAGGTGGACCATCACCTCCAGCCGGGTGCCCAGCATGCCGAGCGGCTCGTCGATCCCGCCCTGCTCGTCGACGATGAACTCCTGCGGCACGGCGTGCAGGATCTCGCGGTCGGACGGCAGGGCGGCGGACTTGGCCGCGTCGAGCACCCGCTGGATGTCCTGGCGGGTGATCTCGCGGTCCTTGCGCGCCACGGAGACCATGCCGCGCGAGTTGACGCTGCGGATGTCGGCTCCGGCGACGCCGACGTAGGCGCGCGAGATCTCGACGCCGGCCATCACCTCGGCCTCCTCGCTCGCGGCCTTGAGGGCCTCAACGGTCGCCTCGACGTTGACGATGTTGCCTTTGCGGGTGCCCCGGTTGGGTGCCAGGCCCTTGCCGACAACCTCGATACCGCCTTTGTCGTCACGTTGGCCGATGAGCACCCCCACTTTCGAGGACCCGATGTCGATACTCACGAAGTAAGGTTCTGTTTTGGCCATTGCCTGGACCCTCTCGGTAAATTCAAATCTGGACTCCCACACCGGCCCCGGTGCGGGCGGGAGTCCCTGGTTGCACGACGATCCGACGCGAAAAGCGCAAATCGACAGAATCAATGACCGGATACCGGCGTTCGAGCTCCGGCAGCAGCTCTTCCAGACGCCGGGCTTTCGGCCCCACTTCGCCACGAGTCACGACGAGCGAAAACGGCAGCGCGTCGGTGTGGAGACGGAAGTCCTCCTCACCGAGCACGTCGATGCGCGTCAACGCCGCCGCCCAATCCGGCCGCACCCTCCCCAGCTCGCCCGCCACTTCGAGCGCGCTCTCCATGCCGCCCGCGACCGGATGGGAGAAGAACACCTCCAGCAGCCCGGCCTTGTGGGCCTCGGGCACCGAATCCACCTGGACGATCGGCCGTCCATCCGGATCTGCGTACACGAGCCCTTCTCCGCTACGCAACAGAGCCACCGGACGCCGTTCCGTCAACGCCACCCGCAACCGCCCCGGCAGCTCTTTCTGCAGCTCGACCGACTGGACCCACGGGTTCTTTTGCAAAACCGCCGCCGCCTCGGCGAGCGGCAGACGGATCAGGTTGGCGCCGCGATAGGGCGCGAGAGCCTGCCGCACCCACTCCGGCTTGACCCGTTGATTGCCGCCTTCGACCACGACATCGGCGAGTGCGAAGCGGCTCGAGGTCAACATCCAGGCGCCGAGGCTGAGCGGCAGGAGCACCACGCCGACGGCCGTCGCCAGCGGGCGCACCAGCAGGAGGAGCGGATGGCGGCGTCGGCGGCGCGGCGGTACACCGCGGCGCCGGAAGTCGAGCACCCGCGCGCCGCTCGCGCCGGGTCCGCCGGCCGGCGGAACGGGAGCAGCTCCCAGGGGCGTGACCGCCGGCAGTGGCGGCATCGGGCCGCGCACCACGGAGCCGCTCACGGTGCAGCCTCCTGCTCGACATCTTCCACGAGCGACGAAGCCAGGCGGTTCACATCGCCAGCGCCGAGGGTGAGGATGACGTCGCCGGGCTTGACCTCGGCGGCGAGCAGAGCCTCGGCGTCCTGCCACCGCGGGCAGTAGCGCACGCCGGCGTGCCCGGCCTGCCGCGCCGCGTCGGCCACCAGCTCGCCGGTGACGCCGGGGATCGGCGATTCACGGGAGGCGTAGATGTCGGTGACGATGGCCAGATCGGCGCCCAGGAGCGCGCTGCCGAAGGCTTCCGCCTGGTCGAGAGTGCGCGAGAAGAGGTGCGGCTGGAAGATGGCCAGCACGCGGCCTTCCGGGAACGTCTGGCGCGCCGCGGCGAGGGTGGCCGCCACCTCGGTCGGGTGGTGCGCGTAGTCGTCGACGACCGTGGCGCCGCGCCAGGTGCCCAGGTTCTCGAAACGGCGGTGGACGCCGCCGAAGCCGGCAAGGGCGCGGGCGATCACGTCGAATTCGAGCCGCAGGCTCAGGCCGACGCCGACGGCGGCCAGGGCGTTGAGCACGTTGTGCCGGCCGGGCATCGGCAGGCGGATCTCTCCGAGCTCGCCGCCGCGCAGGCTGCGCACCACGAAGCGGGTGCCCCAGGGGCCCGGCTCGACATCGGCCGCTGAAAGATCGGCTCCGGACGAGAAGCCGTAGGTGACGATGCGGCGGTCTGCCAGACGCGTCAGGATCTGCCGCACGTGGGGATCGTCCAGGCAGACGATGAGGCGGCCGAAGAACGGCACCCGGCCGGCGAACTCGACGAAGGCGTCCTTGATCGCGTCCAGATCCTTGTAGGTGTCCAGATGATCGCGGTCGATGGTGGTGATCACCGCCGTCACCGGCGTCAGGCGCAGGAAGCTGCGGTCGAACTCGTCGGCCTCGGCGACCAGATACTGGCTCTTGCCGAGGCGCGCGCCGGTGCCCAGCAGGCGCAGGCGGCCGCCGACGATGACGGTGGGATCGAGGCCGGCTTCGGTGAGCAGGGTGCCGATCAGCGAGGTCGTGGTCGTCTTGCCGTGGGTGCCGGCGACGGCGATGCCGTACTTCAGGCGCATCAGCTCGCCCAGCATCTCGGCGCGGCGCACGACGGTGATGCCGCGCCGCCGCGCTTCCCGCACCTCGGCGTTGTTCTCCGCCACCGCCGAGGAGATGACCACCAGGTCGACGCCGTCCAGATGATCGGGCGAATGCCCCTCATGGACGGTGACGCCGAGCCACTTCAGGCGCGCGGTCACCTCGGAGAGGGCCTGGTCGCAGCCGCTCACGGTCAGCTCCGCCTGGTCGTAATTGATCAGGATCTCGGCGATGCCGCTCATGCCGGCGCCGCCGATGCCCACGAAGTGGATGCGCGACAGGTCGGTGAACTGGTTGAACATCAGCGTGTCATCTCCGACGTCCCCGCGAGAGCTTCGAGCCGGTCGGCGATGTCTGCCACCGCGCGCGGCCGGGCCAGGGACCGCACGGCGCGGCCCATGCGCGCCAGCCCGGGCAGATCGGCCAGGAGAGCCGCCAGACGATCGGCCAGGAGATCCGCCGTCAGATCCGCGGACGGAACGACCTCGGCGGCACCGGCCGCGGCGAGGAGCTGCGCGTTACCCATCTGATGCCCCTGCGCGATGGCGAGCGGCAGCAGCAGCGAGGCACGCCCGGCGGCGCAGATCTCCGCCAGGGTGATCGCGCCGGCGCGGGAGACCAGGAGCTGGCAGGCCGCCATCGCCCCGGCGACGTTGTCGAGGAACGGCACGACGTCCACCCGTGCTCCGTCTCCAAGCAGGCCGGCCGCGGCGTAGGACCGCTGCGTCTCTTCCAGATTGCGCGCGCCCGCCTGATGGAGGATGCGGAGACCCGGCAGATGCGCGAGGAGCCGGGCCGCCACCGCGGGCATGGCCTGGTTGATCTGCTGCGCGCCCTGGCTGCCGCCGAGCACCAGCAGGCGCGGCTCCGCGCCTGTCGACTCTGGCTCCGGCACGGAGAAGAAGGCCGAGCGGACCGGAATGCCGGTCACCCAGCACGGGCACTTCAGCTCCGGGATCGTCTCGCGATAGCCCACCGCGGCGCCGGTCGCGAAGCGCGACAGCCAGCGGTTGGCGACGCCGGCGTGGGCGTTGGGCTCCAGCAGGAGCGCCGGCCGCCGCGCCAGGCGGGCGCCGAGCACGGCCGGTGCGGAGACGTAGCCGCCGGTCCCCAGCACGGCGTCGGCGCCGAGCCGGCGGATGAGCTTCGACGCCGCGAACGCCGAGCCGGTCAGGGTGGTCAGCGACTGAATCTTCGCCGTCAACCCACGGCCGACCAGCGGCTTGGCCGGCAGCGGATGGAAAGGAATTCCGCGCTCGGCGACCAGGCGCGCCTCGATCCCCGTCTCCGAGCCGGTGAAGCTCACGCGCCACCCCCGCGCCGCCAGCTCCTCGGCCACGGCGAGCGCCGGAAAGACGTGGCCGCCGGTGCCGCCGCCCGCGAGGAGCACGTGGAGAGGAGAAGGGGTCGCCATTGCATCAATCTTTCCATCGTCCGTCGTCGTCATCCGTGCTGGGAGACGTTGAGCAGAACGCCGCAGGCACACATTGTGACCACCAGCGACGAGCCGCCGTAGGAGATGAATGGAAGCGGAATCCCCTTGGTGGGGAGCAGCGCCACGACGACGCTGACGTTGAGCAAGGCCTGGATCACCAGCACGCCGGTGAACCCCCAGCCGAGGAAGCGGCCGAACGTGTCCGGCGCCCGCAGCCCGGCGAGAATGCCGCGCCAGGCGAGCACGGCGAACGCCGCCACCACCGCCAGCGCGCCGAGCATGCCCAGCTCCTCGGCGATGATCGAAAAGATGAAGTCCGACTCCGGATGCGGCAGGAAGTAGAGCTTCTGCACGCTCTGCCCCGAGCCCAGGCCGAGCACGCCGCCCGAGCCGACAGCGATCAGCGACTGCAACGCCTGGAAGCCGCTCCCTAGCGGATCTTTCTCGGGATCGAGGAAGGCGAAGACGCGCTCGCGGCGATAGGGCTCCATCCACACCAGGGCGACGATCAGCGGCGGCAGCAGCGCCAGGGCCGGCGCGATGTAGCGCCAGGAGATCCCGGCCAGGAAGATCATCAGGCACGCCGTCGTGCCGAGGAGCACGGCAGTCCCCATGTCCGGCTCGAGCAGGATCAGGCCGCCCAGGAGGCCGGTGAAGAGGAGCGCAGGCAGCAGGAACGAGGCGCGATTGACCTCCCCCTCCCGCTTTTCGATCAGATAGGCGAGGAACGGGATCAGCGCCAGCTTTCCCAGCTCCGAGGGCTGCAACGAGATGCCGCCGAAGTGGAACCATCGCCGGGTGTTGTTGAGCTCCGGCATGAACAGCACGGCGATGAGCAGGAACAGCACGCCGCCCAGAAGCCCGTAGATCACCTCCGGCCGCCGGAGCACCCGGTAGTCGACGTACATCAGCCAGATCATCAGCACCAGACCGAGCCCCGCCGCCACCGTCTGCTTGACCAGGAACGAGTTGAAGCCGAAGGCCGCCTCGCGGCCGAGCGCGGCGCTCGCCGAATACACCATCACCAGGCCGAAGAACATCAGCAGCACGATGGTGGTGAAGAGGACCTTGTCAAAGGCGAGCTTCTTCGCCATCCGGCCCTCCCTCTTCCTCGTCCTCGTCTCCCTCGAGACGGAGCATGTCGTGCACGAGCGCCTGGAAGCTCTCGCCGCGGTGGACGAAATTGCGGAACTGATCGAAGCTGGCGCAGGCCGGCGACAGGAGCACCGACTCGCCCGGCCGCGCCTGCCCGGCCGCCGAGCGCACCGCCTGCTCCAGCGTGCCGGAACGCTCGAACGGGACCGCTTCGCCCAGGGCCTGAGCGAATTCCTCCGCCGCCTCGCCGATCAGATAGGCACGGCGGGCCTTCTGGGCGACGAGCGGAGTCAGCGACGCCAGATCGGCGCCCTTGTTCCGTCCGCCGAGGATGAGGTGGACAGTGCCGTCGGCGAACCCTTCGAGCGACTTGGCGGTGGCGCCGGGGTTGGTCCCCTTGGAGTCGTCATACCAGGTGACGCCGTCCTTCACGCCGACCTTGACCATGCGGTGCGGGAGCCCCTGGAAGCCGAGGAGCCCGAGGCGGATCTCCGCCGGCTCGGCGCCGATGGCGCGGGCGAGGAGGGCCGCAGCCATCGCGTTCTCCAGGTTGTGCACGCCGGCCAGCGGCACGTCGGAAGCGTGGAAAAGCTCGACCCCTGGCTCATCCGGCACCGCCTCCAGCACCCGGCCGCCGGCGTCGACCCAGCAGCCGTCGCGCACCCGGGCGCGGCGGGAGAACCAGCGCTTGCGGGCCAGCGTCTCGACGTCGGCCGCCGCCGGATCGTCGGCATTGAGCACCGCGATCCCCTCGGCGTCCTGGGTCAGGAAGAGGCGCTTCTTGGCCGCGGCGTAGGCCTCCATGCTGCCGTAGCGGTCGAGGTGGTCCTCCGAAAGATTCAGCAGGGCGGCGGCGCGCGGCTTCAGGGAGACGATCCCCTCGATCTGGAAGCTCGACAGCTCGACCACGAAGACGCGCCCCGGCGGTCCGTCCACCAGGCCGGCGAGCGGCACGCCGATGTTGCCGCAGACCTCGACCGGCAGGCCGGCGGCGCGCAGCATGGCGCCGGTCATCGCGGTCGTCGTGCTCTTGCCGTTGCTGCCGGTGATGCCCACGATCGGTCCGTTGACGAACGGCGCCGCCAGCTCGACCTCGGCGATCACCGGCAGGCCGTGCTGCCGCGCGTCTTCCAGCAGCGGGCGGTCCATCGGCACACCGGGAGACACGACCACGGCGTCGAACGGTCCGGCCGGGAGCTGCGCCAGCTCGGCGCCGGCGAGCAGCTCGAAGGTGGCCTTCCCCTTCGTCCCGGCCTCGTCCAATCCGTCCAGATCGAGCTTCTCCGCCGGCTTGGTGTCGACGCCGACCACCGCGACGCCGCGCGACAGCAGCAGGCGCACCGCGGCCCGGCCGGACAGGCCGAGGCCGTACACCAGAACCCGCTCGAAGCGGCCGCTGCCCCAGGGAGCTCTCATCGCAGTTTGAGAGTCGACAGAGAGAGCAGCGCGAACAGGATCGAAAGGATCCAGAAGCGCGCGATGACCTTCGGCTCGGCCCAGCCGCTGAGCTCGAAGTGGTGATGGAGCGGCGCCATGCGGAACACGCGCTTCTTGGTCAGCTTGAACGAGGCCACCTGGATGATGACCGACAGGGCCTCCATGACGAACAGGCCGCCGACCAGGACGAGGAGGATCTCCTGCTTGGCGATCACCGCCACGCAGCCGATGCCGGCGCCCAGGGAGAGCGAGCCGACGTCGCCCATGAACACCTCGGCCGGGTGGGCGTTGTACCAGAGGAAGCCGAGGCCGGCGCCCACCAGCGCGCCGCAGAAGACCGCGACCTCGCCCACGCCCGGCACATAGGAGAGCTGGAGGTAGCCGGCAATCACCCGGTTGCCGGCGACGTAGGTGAACACCGCGTAGGTGGCCGCGGCCACCGTGGTCGCGCCGATCGCCAGGCCGTCGAGGCCGTCGGTCAGGTTGACCGCATTCGAGGCGCCCACCAGCACGACGATGACGAACAGGATGTAGAACGGCCCCAGGTTGAGGATGAGCTGCTTGAAGAACGGGAAGAAGACCGTCGGGAAGGCCTGCGGCCGGAACAGGAAATTGCCCGCCGCGTCGCGGCCGATCGGGAGAAACACGCTGCCGTTGAAGCCGTAGCCCTTGGGCGCCAGGTAGAGAGCGACGCCCATGCCGGCGCCGGCCAGCAACTGCCAGAGGAGCTTCGCCCGTGCCGTGAGCCCCAGGTTGCGCCCGCGCCTGACCTTCAGATAGTCGTCGAGGAAGCCGATGCCGCCGAAGGCCGCGGTGACCAGCACGACGATCCACACGTAGACGTTGTGCAGGTCGGCCCACAGCAGGGTGGGCACCAGGCAGGCGAAGAGGATCAGCAGGCCGCCCATGGTCGGCGTGCCGGCCTTCACCTGGTGCGCCTGCGGACCCAGCTCGCGGATGTTCTGCCCCACCGAGAGGCGGCGCAGGGTGCGGATGAACCACGGGCCGAGCAGCCAGGACAGGAGGAGCGCCGTGACGATCGCTCCCGACAACCGGAACGTGATGTAGCGGAAGACGTTGAACACCGGGAAGTGCTCGCGGAGCGGATAGAACAACCAATAGAACATCAGGCTCTCCCCTCCGCGACAAACCCAACAAGCCGCCGGACGACGCCGTCCAGCTTGATTCCCCGCGATCCCTTGACCAGCAGCACGTCACCCTCCCGCACCTCCGCGGCGGCCCACTCCGCCGCCGCCGTTGCGTCGGGCAGCCAGACGGCGTCGGCGCCGGCCTCCTTCGCTCCGGCCACCAACTCGCGCGACAGCTCGCCGACTCCCGCCAGCGGCGAGAAGCCGAGCCGCGCCGCCTGCTCGCCGCTCTCGCGGTGGAAGCGCGGACCTGCGGGGCCGAGCTCGAGCATGTCGCCGAGCACCGCCAGCCGCCGGCCGGCCAGCGCTCCGGCGAGAAGACCGGCCGATTCCAGAGCCTTGACGAGGGCGTCGGGGTTGGAGTTGTAGGAGTCGTCGACCAGGGTGAAGCCACCGTGCGGTCCGGTGAGGCGGTGAACCTCGCCGCGCATCGAGGCTGACTGGACGCCGCGGACCGCCGCCGCGATCTCCTCCAGCGAAAGGCCGAGCGCCCAGGCGCAGGCTGCCGCCGCGAGGCAGTTCTCGACGTTGTAGAGGCCGTGCAAGGGGAGCCGCACCTCGACGCTCTGGCCGCCCGCTTCCAGGCGGAACCGGCTGCCGATCGCGCCGCCCGGCTCGGGCTGCACGTCGTGGGCGCGCACGTCAGCCTGCTGCTGAACCCCATACCAGACGAGCCGGCCGTGCCAGTCCGCGCTTTCCGCATGACGGCGGGCGATCCGCGCCACCTCGGGATCGTCGGCGTTGGCGACGAGCAGCCCCGCGGGGTGGAGGCCGGCCATCAGCTCCGCCTTGGCCTCGGCGATCCCTTGCACGCTGTCGAAGAACTCCAGGTGGGCCGGCCGCACCACGGTGTAGACCGCGGCGTCGGGCCGTCCCAGGAGGCTGAGCTGGCGCAGCTCGCCCGGGGTGGACATCCCCATCTCCGCGACCATCCACTCGGTGCCGTCCGGCACATTGAGGAGCGACAGCGGAAAGCCGTAGAGGTTGTTCAGGTTGCCCGGCGTCCAGAAGACCCGGAAGCGGGAGGCGAGGATCGCGCCGAGCAGCTCCTTGGTCGTGGTCTTGCCGGCCGAGCCGGTGATCCCCGCGAGCTTCTCCGGCACCCGCTGCCGCACGTGGCGGGCGAGATCGTGGAGAGCCTGGAAGGTGTCGTCGACCTCGATGATGGCCGCGTTCTCCGAGACCGCGGGCAGCTCGTGACCGCGGTTCACCAGCGCAGCGCCGGCACCACGGGCGAAGGCGTCCGGGAGGAATCGGTGGCCGTCGGTCGCGGCACCGGAGAAGGCGAAGAACACCTCGCCGCCGCTCACCTTGCGGGAGTCGATGGCGGCGCCGGAGCACTCCCGCCCCGGGTCGCCCGCGGCGAGCCGGCCGTTGACCGCGCGCGCGATCTCAGCGACGGACAGGCGAGCCAAAGCGCTCCTCCAGGGCTTTCTCAATCTCATCGAAATCGGAGAACGGCAGCTTGCGGTCGCCGATGATCTGCTCCCGCTCGTGACCCTTGCCGGCCACCAGCACGACCCAGCCGGGCTCGGCTGCCGCGATGGCTTGGCGGATCGCCTCGCGGCGGTCGGGCACCAGGCGGTAGTCGATGGTACCGGTAGAATTGCCGCTGGCCTTGAGACCTTCCTCGACGGCGGCGAGGATGGCGAGCGGATCTTCGCTCCGCGGGTTGTCGGAGGTGGCGATCGGCAGATCCGCCAACTCGCCCGCCACCCGCCCCATCAGCGGACGCTTGCCCGCGTCGCGGTCGCCGCCGCAGCCGAAGACCACCGCCACCTTCCCTCCAGGCCCGGCCACCTCGCGCGCAGAGCGGAGCGCCGCGTCGAGCGCCGCGTCGGTGTGGGCATAGTCGACGAAGACCGGGAACGGCTGGCCGTGGTGGACCGGTTCCATGCGTCCCGCGATCGGCCGCTGCGCCTCGAAGGCCCGCACCACCGCATCGTGCGGCAGGCCGAGCGCCTCGGCCGCGGCGGCCGCCGCCAGCAGGTTCGCCAGGTTGTAGGTGCCGAGGAGCGGGGAGGAGAAGCGCAGCGTGCCGCGCGGCGTGCGCACCACGGCATGGGTGCCCGCGGCGTCGAGCTTTGATTCGACCGCTTCGACATCCCCACCGGCCCCAAAGGTCAGCACGCCGGACAGCTCCGCGGCGAGCCGCCGGCCCCAGGAATCGTCCACGTTCACCACCGCGCGCGCGCCGGGCTTGAGCTGATCGAACAGGCGCCGCTTCGCCGCGAAGTAGCTCTCCATGTCCGGATGGAAGTCGAGGTGGTCGCGGGTCAGGTTGGTGAACACCCCGACGTCGAACCGCACCCCGGCCACCCGGCCCATCGCCGGATCGAGCGCATGCGAGGAGACCTCCATCGCCACCCCTTGCGCACCGGCATCGCGCATCCGGCGCAGGGTGCGGTAGAGATCGGACGCCTCCGGCGTGGTGTGGCCGCCGGGAAAGGTCTGCGTGCCGAAACGGTAGCCGAGGGTGCCCACGAAGCCCGCGGGGATGCCGGCCGCGGTGAGGATCGCGGCGATCAGCGTGGCGACGGTCGACTTGCCGTTCGTGCCGGTGACGCCGGCGAGGATCAGCTCGCGGTCCGGATGCCCGTAGACGGCCGCGGCGAGCGGCCCGAGCAGCGCACGCTTCTCGTCCACCACGACGGCGACCGCCCCGCGCGCCATTGCATCGCGGGCGAAGTCGCGGCCGTCGAAGCGCTGGCCGACGAGCGCGACGTAGAGGTCTCCCGGCTCCACCGTGCGCGAATCGTGCGTCACGCCGCGGATCTCTGGATCGGTCGGATCCGTCCGATCCGTCCGATCGACGCGCAACGAGGGGATCTCCGCGGTCAGCTCAGAAAGACGCATGAGAGCGGCCTCCTCGGTCCGGTGAAGAGGGATCGCTCTCGGGCTCGCCATGCTTCTCGGTTCCACGCGGTCCATACAGGAACGTGGGCGCGGACGGCTGCGGCGGATCCTCCCCGTCGGGAAACATCCCGGCGGGCTCGGCGACTGCTGCCGGCTTGGAGAGCTTGGCGAGCTGGGGGCCGTTCGGCTGGCCGGGCCATACGGCGAGCGGCGGGCGCTGCGGCCGGACACCCATGTAGAGCAGCACCTGGCGCGCCATGGAGCCGAACACCGGCCCCGCCACCTGGCCACCGTAATACTCGCCCCGCGGCTCAGCGATCGCCACGATGCCGACCAGGTGCGGCCGGTCGGACGGAGCGAAGCCGACGAAGCTCGGGATGTAGCTGCTGTGCGAGTAGCCGCCGGCGACCGGGATCTGCGCCGTTCCGGTCTTGCCCGCCACCTGGTAGCCGTCGATCGCGGCGGTGATGCCGGTGCCGTGCTTCACCACCCCGACGAGCAGCTCCTTGAGCACGCGCGCCGTCTCCGGCGTGATCGGGTGCCCGACCACCGGCGGCGCCATGAACCGCGCCTGGCGCACGGAGCCGGCGCCGCGGCCCATCGCCTCCACCAGATGCGGGCGGAGAAGAGTGCCGTCGTTGGCCACCGCGGCCACCGCCGTGGCGAGCTGGAGCGGCGTCACCGAGATGCCCTGGCCAAAGGCGATGTAGGCCTTGGCGAGCGGCCCCCAGCGCTCCAACGGATGCAGGATGCCGGCGCTCTCGCCCGGCAGATCGATCCCGGTCGGCTTGCCGAAGCCGAAGCTCGCGATGGTCTGGTAGAGGACCTGGTCGCCCATCAGCAGCGCCGCCTTGATCACCCCGACGTTGCTCGACTTCGCGATGACGTCGGCGAAGGTGAGCCGGCCGTATGGCTTATGGTCGCGGATGTGGATGCCCAGCAGGGTGATGCCGCCCATCTCGCAGTCGAAGACGTCCTCGGGGCGCACCTTGCCGGAGCCCAGGGCCGCGGCGGCGGTGACGATCTTGAACGTCGAGCCCGGTTCGTAGACGTCGGCGATCGCCCGGTTGCGCCAGCGGCTCGGCGGCACCTCGGAGAATTTGTTGGGATCGAACGCCGGATAGGTCGCCATCGCCAGCACGCCGCCGGTCTGCGGATCGAGGAAGACCGCGCTGCCGCGGCTCGCGCCGCGCTCCTCGACCGCGAGCTGCAGCTCGCGCTCGACGATGTGCTGCACGGCGACGTCGAGGGTCAGATAGAGGTCCTGCCCCGGCTCCGGCTCGGCCGACGACAGCTCCGGCGACACCAGCGTGCCGTGCCGGGCGTCGCGCAGCACGGTGCGCCGCCCCGGCTTGCCGGAGACCTGCTTGTCGTAGAGCTGCTCCAGCCCCGCCAAGCCGTGGTTGTCGGTGCCGACGTAGCCGAGCACCTGCGCGGCGAGGTCGCCCATCGGGTAGTAGCGCTTGCTCTCGCGGACGAAATAGATGCCCGGCAGGTCGAGGTCGCGCAGCTTCGCCGCCAGCGGCGGATCGATCTTGCGCGCCACCCAGGCGAACTCCCGGTCCTGCTCGAGCTGGCGCGCCAGATGGGCGCCGTCGACGTCGGGCAGGACCTTGGCGATCGCCGCCGCGGTCGCCTTGACGTCGGAGATCTGCGGCGGCACCGCATAGGCGGAGTCGACCTGCACCGACACCGCGAGCTCACGGCCGCGCGAATCGTAGATCGTGCCGCGCGGCGGATCGAGGGTGACCACCCGCTGCTGCTGGCGCTCAGCCTTGCCGGCGTAGTGCTCGTAGCGCACCACCTGGAGCTGGTAGAAACGCCCGGCGATCAACGCCACCCAGACGGCGCCGCCCCAGATGATGACTTTCAGACGCGGGTTCAGGCGCGACTTCACGGCAGCTCCTCCCAGAAGACCACCTGGGTGAGGACGGGCTGCTGCATGCCGAGGTCCTTCAACGCCCGCTTCTCGACCTGCGACGGGCTCGCGAGGTAGGAGGTCTCCAGGCGGAGCTGGCGCTCCTGCTGGGTCAGCTCGGTGAGCTGGCGCTCCAGAGCGTCGATTTTATAGCCGGTGCGCAGCACTTCGAGGTGGATCCAGGTGTAGGCGAGAAGGCCGCCTCCGAGGCAGAGCACGGAAAGCAAAACCCCCGCCAGCTCGCGCTGGCGGCGGCGGTCGCGCTCGCGGACCAGGTAGGTGTTGGCCACCGGCCGCCGGAAGGCGTATGCGCTCCTCAAATCCTTTTCGCTGCCCGCAGCCGCGCGGAGCGCGAACGCGGGTTGAAAGCGACCTCCTCTTCGCTGGGGCGGAGCGGCTTGCGGGTCAGCACTTCGATGAGCTGACTCTCCGACCGCGGCCGCCCGGTCACCTGGTCGATGTCACCCCGCGCCAGGTCGCGCAGGGTGTTCTTCACGATCCGATCCTCCAGGCTGTGGTAGGAGATGACGACGAGACGCCCGTCGTCCTCCAGCAGGCGCACCGCCTGGTCGAGGAACCCCTCGAGCCCGGCGAGCTCCTGGTTGACCGCGATGCGCAACGCCTGGAACACCCGCGTCGCCGGGTCGACCCGGCCTTCGCGCTCCCATGGCCTGCGCCCGCCCTTGGCGCGGCCGATCAGCTCCCTGAGCTGGCCGGTCGTCGTCACCGGCGACGCCGCCCGCATCCGGACGATGGTGCGCGCGATCCGCCGTGCCTGAAGCTCCTCGCCATAGTCTCTGAAGATCCTTTCCAACTCCTCCTCCGAGCTCTGGTTCACCAGATCCGCCGCGGTGATGTCCGCGAGCCCCATCCGCATGTCGAGAGGCCCGTCGAACCGGAAGCTGAAGCCGCGCTCGGCGGTGTCGAGCTGCAGCGACGAAACGCCCAAATCCGCCAGCACTCCTGCAATCCCCTCGTCAAACCCATCGAGCCGCTCCAGCACCGCCTCCAGCTCATGGAAGTTGGCGTGCTCGAAACGGACGCGGTCTGCAAACTGCGCCAAACGCTCCGCGGCCCTCTCCAGGGCCTGGGGATCGCGGTCGAGCCCGAGGAGACGCGCCTCGGGAGCCCGCGTGAGCAGCGCTTCCGCATGGCCTCCGAGCCCGACCGTGGCATCGACGAACCAACCTCCGGGCCGGCGCTCCGGCGCCAGGAGGTCCAGGGTCTCGGCGACCATGACCGGCAGATGCTGCGCGACCACAGGCTCGGCGGCCTTTCCTTTCCGCGGCTTCGGATCCGCGCCAATCTCTCAGATCCCATACTGGGTGAGAGCACGGAAGTCCTCGTCCGTCAGGGGCTCCTCATCCAACAGCTTGAGGAAGCGCTCGTGATTCCAGACGACCAGATGATCCAGCTCTCCCGTCACCACCACGTCCCCCGTCATCCCGGCGCTCTCGCGCAGGATCTGGGGGATGAGGAGACGGCCCTGCACATCGACCCGCACCTGCTGGCCGTAGTAGTTCACCCGCGCCAGATAGCGCGCCTTGGCGCGATCCGTCGACGGCACCACGCGCAGGCGCTCCTCGATCTCCTCCCAGACCGGAAGGGGATAGAGCAACGCCGAGTCGCCGTTCAGGGATGTCACGAACAGCTCCTGCCCAAACCGCTCCTCCAGCAGACGACGGAAGTCCGTCGGGATCTTGAGTCTCCCCTTGTCGTCAATCTTGGTTGGAGCGCTTCCGCGGAACATAGGACCTCGACCAGACAGAAAGGTCTGAGGCCGGATCTTAACTCTTCCTGTCCACTTTTGTCCATTTTTTTCCACTGACGGCCACGCAAGGCCCCGCATGAGGGCGCAAGGCCCCGGAAAACGGCACGAATCGGGCGTAAAAATGTGCCGGGAACGCCGTGGCGGCAGGCGTGGAGCCTGCCGCCAGGGGGTCCGGATCGGACTGGTGGAGAAAAGTGGAGCGGGCTGGATCAGGGAACCGGAGCGGCGGGCGGAGGCGGCTGCACGGCAGGCTGCGGTGTGCCGGCCTCGCTGGTCGCCGGCTTGACCGGCTCGGTGCCCGGTTTCACGGCGGGCGGAGCCGTCTTGCCCTTGCCTGCTTTGGGCGCCGCCGCCGGCGCCGACAGCGCGGACGGGGGAGTCAGCTCGGGGATCTGCGGCTCGGTCGGCTCCGGTTTGCTGAGCAGGCGCCGGAAGCCGGCCGCCTCGGTGGGCGGATCGACCACGACGAGCGACTTCTGCTCCAGCTCGGCCATGTACTTGGTGACTTCCTGGTTGTAGACGCGGTCCTGCTCGCGGCTCTGGATGACCGACTGCACCTCCGAGAACGGCGGGATGCGCGAATCGCGGTGCTCGGCGGCCACCAGGAGGTGGATGCCGCCGCGGCCGGTGACCGGCTCGCTCACCTGGCCCGGCTTGAGCTTCCAGGCTGCGGCCTGGAGCGCCGGATCGAGATCCCCGGAGGAGACCCAGCCGAGGTCGATCTCGGCGCTGGTGTGCCCCTTCTTCTGATCCTCGGCGGCCGCCTCGGCGAGCGGCTTGCCGCCCACTACCGCCTGATGGATCTGCGCCGCCAGCGCGTTGCGTTCGGCGGGCGTCGGAAGGCCCCCCTCGTCGAGCACCACGACCTCTTTCAGATGGAACTGCTCGGGGAGGCGGAACTGCTCGACGTTCTTGCGGTAGTAGCGCCGCAGGTCCTCCTCGTCGACCTTGACCCGCGTGCGCACTTCGCGGTCCATCACCTCGCGCACCCGGAGCTGGCCCTTGATCTGCTCGCGGATCTGCACCTCGGTCATGCCTGACTGCGCCAGCGCCGCCTGGAACTCCTCATCGGTCTTGATGCCGAAGTTCTGCCGCATCTGGGCCAGCGCGGCGGCGAGCTGCGCGTCGGTGACCTCGATCGCGAGCTGGTGGGCGCGCGATTCGAGGAGCAGGTCCTGGAACATGTCCTTGAACACGATCTCCGGGGCCTGCGAGAGCACGCGGCTGCGCTCCTCGCCATCCATCTCGCGGCGGCTCAGGTCGCGCACGAAGTCCTCGCGGCGCCGGTTGTAGTCGTAGAGGGTGGAGATCTGGTCGTTGACCCGCAGGACCACCTTGTTGAGGGTGTCGGCGTGGACGCCGGAGGGCACCATCGCGCACGGCAGCGCGAGGAGTAGCGAGACGGAGAGACTAGGAAGTCTTCGGCGCATGACCATAGGAACCTTTGTACTCGAACGGAAGATTCCGCTCGTAAAGCTGGACATTGTAGCGGCGCCGGGCATCCTGCACCAACTCGGCGAGGACCTGGTCGGCTTTCTGCTCGCGCAGATGCTCGGCGATCTCGGGGCGCGCCGTCTCCAGCGGGACCACCTCGGCCGGCGCGCGCGAGACCACCTGGAAGATGTGGAAGCCGTAGTCCGCCGGCACCAGGCGGCTCACCTGCCCGGGCTGCAGGGCAAAGATGAGGTCGGCGAACGCCGGCGGCAGGTCCTGGCGCGACAGCTCCCCCTGATAACCGCCCGACTTGGCGCCCGGATCGCGCGACAGCTTGTCCGCGAGGCGGCCGAAGTCGGCGCCTGCGGACAGCTCGCGCAGCGCCTTCTCGGCGGTCGCCCGGTCCTCGGTGAGGATCTGGCGCAGGCGCACGCGCTCCGGCCGCGAGAACTCTTCGCGGTGCGCCACGTAATAGGCCGCGATCTCCGGATCGCTCGGCTGCGCCTTGACGTCGGCGCGCAGCAGCTCGTCGATCGCCCGCCGCCGCGCTCCGGGTCCGGCGTCCTTGCCGACGAGGCTCTCCTTCACCAGGCCGCGGTCGGCCGCGCGCCGCACCAGCAGCTCCTCGTCCAGGAACTGGTCGAAGAGCTGCGACAGGACGTCGCTCGCCAGCACGTTCTCGCTTTCGCCCCCGGTGCGCGACAGGTAGCCCTCGAATTCGGAGTAGTGCACCTCGGTCTCGCCGATCCGCGCCACCACGTCCGGCGCCGGCGGCTTGCCCGGCCGGCAGGCGGCGAGCAGGAGGACGGCCGCCAGGGCGGCCTTTCCCGGTGAGCCGCGCCTTCTCATGCGCCCGCACCCACCGCCGCCAGCGTCTGCCGCGCCATGTCGAGCATCTGCCGCCCGCCCGCGGCCGTCAGGGTGAGCACGCCGGTCGGGCTGAAGCTCGCGCCGGGCTGGTTCGACACCAGCTCGATCAGGCGGTCGACGTCGATCCGCGCATCGCGGCGCAGGCGGATGATCAATTCGTTCCCCTTCGACGAGATCGACTGCACGCGGAGCGTCTCCGCCGTGCGCTTGAGCGCCGCCACCTCGATCAGCGTCATCACCGCCGCCGGCAGCGGCCCGAAACGGTCCGTGAGCTCCGCCACGATTTCCCTTTCCGGCTGCTCCGAGGCCGCGATCTTGCGATAGATGTCCATGCGCAGGTTGGCGTCTTCCACGTAGTCCGTCGGGATCGACATCGGCACCGGCAGGTCGATGTTCACCGACGGCGCCTCGTCCACCGACTCGCCGCGCAGCTCGCGCACGGTGTCTTCCAGCAGCTTGAGATAGGTTTCGATGCCCACCGCGTTGATGTGGCCGCTCTGCTCGCCGCCCAGCAGGTTGCCGGCGCCGCGGATCTCCAGATCGCGGGCGGCGATCCGGAAGCCGGCGCCGAGATCGGTGAACTCGCGGATCGCCGCGAGCCGCTTGCGCGCGTCCTCGGACAGCACCCGGTCCTCCGGCACCAGCAGGTAGCAGTAGGCGAGCTGGTTGCTCCGACCCACCCGGCCGCGGAGCTGGTAGAGCTGGGCCAGGCCGAAGCGGTCGGCACGGTGGACGATCATGGTGTTGACGTTCGGGATGTCGATCCCGTTTTCGATGATCGTGGTGGCGAGCAGCACGTCGAAATCGCCGCGCGTGAAAGCGTGCATGCGCTTCGACAGCTCGTTCTCGTCGAGCTGCCCATGGCCGACCGTCACCCGGATGCCGGGCACCGTATCGCGCAGGAAGGTCAGCATCTTCTCGATCGATTCCACCCGGTTGTAGACATAGTAAACCTGCCCGCCCCGTTCGATCTCGAATTGGATCGCCTCGCGCACCAGCTCGGTGCGGAACGGCAGGATCGCCGTCTCCACCGCCATGCGGTCCTTGGGCGGCGTCTCGATCACCGACATGTCGCGTACGTTGGCGAGCGAGAGCTGGAGGGTGCGCGGCACCGGCGTCGCCGACATGGCGAGCACGTGGACGTCCTTCTTGAGCTGCTTCAGCCGCTCCTTCTGCGCCACGCCGAACCGCTGCTCCTCGTCGATGATCACCAGGCCCAGGCGCGACATCTGGACGTCTTTCGACAGCAGGCGATGGGTGCCGATCAGCACGTCGACCTTCCCCTCGGTCAGCCGCTTGCGCACGTCCTTCACCTCCTGCGCCGAGCGGAAGCGGGAGATCATCTCAATGTTGACCGGAAAGCCCTCGAAACGCTTCCTGAAGGTCTCCAGATGCTGGTCCGCGAGAATCGTCGTCGGCGCCAGCACCGCCACCTGAAAGCCGCCGTCCACCACCTTGAACGCGGCGCGCATGGCGACCTCGGTCTTGCCGTAGCCGACGTCGCCGCAGAGCAGGCGGTCCATCGGCCGCTCGCGTTGCAGGTCCTCCTTGATCACCGCGATCGCTTCGAGCTGGTCCGGGCTCTCATCGTAGGGGAACGCGGCTTCGAACTGGTGCAGCCAGTCGGTGTCGGGAGGCATCACCGGTGCGCGGGCGATCTGCCGCTCGGCGTAGAGCTTGAGCAGCTCGGCCGCCATGTCGCGCATGCTGTTCTTCACCTTGCTCTTGGTGCGGTTCCACGACGAGCCGCCGAGCTGGTCGAGGCGCGGCGCCACGCCCTCGATGCCGCTGTACTTCTGCACCTGGTCGAGGCGGCTCAGCGGCAGCAGGAGGCGCTTGCCGCTCGCGTAGGCGATCTCCATCACCTCCGTCGCGGCGCTCGCGGCCGCCGCCTGCTCGGCAAGATCGCGCAACACCGGCGGCAGGCCGCCCATGCCGTCGCCGTCGCGGCCGACCGCGCGCAGGGCCACGAACTGGCCGATGCCGTGGTCGCTGTGCACCACGAAGTCGCCGACCTTGAGATCGCGCAGACCGGAAAGGAACGGCCCGAAGCGGGATTTGGACGTCCGCCGCTGGAGCTTGGCCTGGGCCGCAAGGAGCTGCTGCTCGCCGTAGACCGCGACACCGGCCGCGGGCAGGCGGAAGCCGCGCGCCAGCTCGCCGGTGACCAGCTCCACGCCGCCGCGCCCGAGCGCCACGTCGCGCCCCTCCAGCAGCTCTTCCAGCTTCCGCCGGTGCGCCGGCGACACCACCACGATGCACCGCTCGCCGCGCGAGCGGGCGGTGGCCACCTCCTGCGGGAAGCGCGGAAGCTGACCATGGAAGAGGTCGGTGACCGTGCCGTGGAAGTCCGCCCCGCCGTCTTTGCCGCCCCCGCTGATCACTCCACTCAGGACCAGATCCCGCAGCCGGACGTCCGCGGCCTCCAGCACCTCGCGCACCCGCTCCGCCGGCTGCTCCAGAGCCTCCGGAGGCACCGCCAGCCGGCGGTGCGAGCGCCGCGCGTCGAAGTCGCCCTCCAGGCGCTCGGCGTGGTGCCCCACCTCGATCTCCAGAGCCGGCGGATCCACCGCCAGCACCAGCGGAGCGGCGAGGATCTCCTGGAGGCCGACGGTCTCGTGGGCGAGGAGCGGCAGATAGTTCTCCCACCCGGTAAATCCGCCGCGCGCCCGCAGCCCCTCGATCAGCTCCATGGCGTCCGGACCCCAGTCGGCGCTCAAGTCTCCATCGCCGGCAAGAATGCCGGCCAGCCGCGACGCTTCCGCGGCGCCGCCCGGAAACAGATAGAGAGGAAGGATACGGACCGAGTCCAGCGTGTCCTCGGAGCGCTGCGACTGCGGATCGAACCAGCGGATCGACTCCACCGTGTCGCCGAACAGATCGAGGCGCACCGGCGAATCTTCGCCGGGCGGGAAAAAGTCCACGATTCCGCCGCGAACCGCGAAGTCGCCCACCTCATAGACCAGATCGGTCCGCCGGAAGCCGAAGCGCACCAGGTGCTCGGTCAGCTCCTCGGGCGGATGGTCCTGGCCCGGTCGCACCTCGCGCACCGCCGCCGCGAAGTCCGCCGCCCGCGGCAGCCGCCGGAACAGCGCCCGCGGCGTCGCCACCACCGTCGTCGCCACACCGGAGCCGACGCGGTCCAAAGCCACGGACTCCTGCGCCCGCACCAGCAGCGACGTCTCGGCCTCTTGATACGGCGTCAACGACGGCGCCGGAAAATAGACCACCCGGTCCTCACTGCCCGGCCCTGCGAACAGCCGCGCCGCCTCGATCCACGCCAAGGCATCCGCCTCGCGGGGCACCACCACCAGCAAAGGCCGCCGGAGATCGCTGGCCAGCAGCTCGCCCATCCAGGCCGCCGCCGGCACCGGCAGGCGCACCACGTCCCCGAGCCCTTGAAGGAGGGACCGATAAGGCGCACTGCTGCGCAGCGTCCGGGAGAGCTCCTCCCACACGCGTTCACTCATGCGGCGTAGCATATCGCTTGGAGCCCCCGAGCGGCGCCTGTGTTACGCTCCGGACGATCTTCTTGCTTCTCTTCCGGAGGACTATCATATGCCTGAACGCTTTCCCCAGGAGGTCGTCCTCCGCGACGGACGTCGCCTCCTCATTCGTCCTTTCAGCGAAAACGACGTCGACGCTCTCTTCCACTTCTTCCAGCACCTGCCCGACACCGTCCGGCGCTTCGCCTGGGACCGGATCGACAGCAAGGCGCTGGTCGAGTCCTGGGGCCGAGAGCTGGACTACTCCAAGGTTTTCCCGCTCCTCGCCTTCGACGGCACCAAGATCGTCGCCGACGCCACCCTGCACCGCCGCGACGGCAGCCCCCTCCGCCTGGTCGGCCGCATCAAGTGGCTCATCGACCCCGCCTGGCGCGGCGCCGGCCTGGGCACCACCCTGGTCAACAAGTTCATCGACATCGCCCGTGGCAACGGCCTGCGTCACCTCACCTGCATGCTCATCGCCGACCTCGAAGCCGACGCCGTCCAAACCCTGAGCGATCTCGGCTTCTCCAGCTACACGGTCCCCGGCTACGGAACCGACCCGGACGGCAACCAGCACGACATGGTGAAGATGGTGTTGAAGCTCTGAGGGGGCGGATCGCATTGGGGTTCCCCCGCAGTCATCCTGAGGGCGAGCCCCGCGAGACGGAAGGATCTGGGCGGGGGGCACGTGCACTCAGGTTGGCGTTCTCAAGGGAAACCACCATGCAGCTAGATCCGGCATCTCTCCCTGATCCTGTGGCCCTTCGTCGCCGCGCGAAGGCTCTGGCGATGCTGGACGCCATTGTCTGCCCCAACTGGGGGTCTCGATACTTCAGCTTCAACGCCTCATGGAGTGCCGCTGAGGAAATGGCCTCGATGCGAAACGGCCAAGGAGACGAATGGTTTCTTCTCTTTGGCCCCTTTGGAGCCGCCTTGAAAGGTCTTGCGCACGAATGCGCTCTGGCTCGAGGTGGCACCTTCGCCGCAGAAATTCAGCAGCGTGTCCCAGCTTCCTTCTCTTCATTCCTCAGCGAGGCCGCCTTCTCCATGGATTGGGCAAGCTTCTGCTACTGGAGAAGCTCCGAAGACCCGACCTGGCACAAGGTCTTTCATCCGGACCCAAAGCTCGCCGGTTCCGAGGATGGTTCGGTGGAGTACCTGGCGCCCCTGGTAGAGCCAGCCAGTCACTATCAGGAGTTTGCCAACGACTATTTTGAAATCGATCTCCCGTTGGCCGCCATTGAACACATCTACGCGCAGAATCCTCTCACGGAGGAGCTGATCAGCCTGCTCAATCCAGAGCTCAGCTTCGCCGAGGCTGAAGAATCGGCGATCGAGATCGGCTACCCTTTGCAGCGCAAAGATGCATAGCCATCGTTATCAGCTCGTCTACCGCAATCAGGAATGGCTCTATTCGGTTTATCGGTCTGAGGGGAGGGACGACTACCTGCTCGTCGCCGTTGTCCCGGCCGTCGGCTGGTACGATATCGCCATGATTCTCAATCCGGTCGAGGTGGCGACATTCACCGCCGACAAGACGGCCTTCACCAGGATTGTCAATAGCTTTCTGAGCTGGCGGGAGCGCCCAGCCTACAAATCACGCCGTGTGGAGAGCCGCGTCCAAGATGGAGACCGTGACACCGTGATGTTGGCTGACGAAGCGGACCCCCCAGAGGTAGGTATATGGCAAGCAGAGCGAAGAGCCGGAGTGATCCGGAGACCTCCACAGAGCCCTACGCATTGTCAATCACAGCCCTTGGTGATTGGATATGCGTTGAAACGGCCGGAACAGAGTTCTTGGGTTGGGCCGGAGAGGGTGAGGAGATTCGCCAGGCGACTCCGTATGATGACACACGTCCTTGGCAACTTTTCAAGGAAATCTGGGCGGAAGTTGACGATCGCAGCGAGTTTCTGGAGTTTCTCGCTTCTGGCGGTCACGGCATCGTTACTCGGGAGATCATATCCGCTTGGTGGCCTGAGTTTTTTGTTCCGATAGACTGCTTCCGTTATAGCCAAGAGTTTCCTTTTCTCGGGTCAGAGTACTTGCCTCCCGGAGCAGAGGACCGGCATCCGCCTCAAGCTATTCGAAAGCGAGTGCTTGCGAGAGATGAATATAGATGCCGCCTCTGTGGATACTCGCCAGATGACCACCCTGCGATCAAACTGGAGATTCACCATGTCGCCGAGCAGGCCCTTGGCGGCCTCACGATAGAGAACAATCTTATAACGCTCTGCAAGAATTGCCACGAAAACGCGACTCCTCCCGACGCTTGGCTGCGGGCCGATATGTTTGATAAAATTGCAATTGCCGCTAGCCGGTTTCATCGTCGAAGTCATGTGCAAGGCGTTGCTGCTTATCGAACTTGGGCGTCCCGCATTCTCAAGGGAAAGAAGGCGTCGGTGAGGCGCGGAGAGCCTCTTGAAGACCTCATCTTCGATGTCACCGATGCCTCTGGAGATAGGCTTCGTTCGGATTGGCGTTTCGCCTACCAGCTGCTCGCTGGTAATTCGCTCGCGCGATGGTTTACAGCTCAGGAGTGGCGGCGAAAACTAATGGCAGAACTCAAGCGAAAGTAAGCCTGAGCGACCTGACACTTCCTGCTTTTGCCCTTCAGGCGTCGGCTGCCATGGCGTTGGCGCAATGCTCATTGTTTACCGAAGAAATCACGAAGTGCCTGAGCTTCCGCTTCGGCCTCTTCAATGGTCTCGGGCCCGAGCTGCAGTGCGATTCCTTTCTCGAGAAGGATCTCCTTCATCTGCGTCCAGCTCACCCCGCCGAGCTCGGCTGCTTTTGCCAAGGAGAGACCTTCCGTCTGATAGCGGTAGGCCGCCAATTGAACCCTGACATCGGGTCGCGCTCGAAGCAGGTGGCGGAGCGCGTCGCGGACCACCTCCTCTTCACTGGCGTACAGCCGAGCCTCGACGAAGTCACGGGCTTCGGGAGGCCGCATCGCAGTGGCGTCGGAGACCGCCGGGTTCGGAGTGTGCGCTTCCGCCATCGTCATTCCTCGCTGAGGCCGGATCGGGCAAGCAGCGCGCGGCCCCTGAGTATCGCTATCACTCTATCACTCACTGCTTACGGGACCTGGCACAGTGTCTTCCCCGCCGGCCTGACCGGGCCCGTTGCTGTTCCCCGAGGCTTTGTCCGCCATCCATCAAGCTTGATCCCCGCCAGGCGAAGTTTGGTCCTCGCCAGATCAAACTTCGTCCCCGCCGCATCAAGCTTGATCTGCGCCGGACGAAGCCTGGTCCCCGGCGGACGAAACTTCGTCCGCGCCCCATCAAGTTTGATATGGCGTCCACCAAACTTCGTCCCCGCCGCACGAAGCTTGATCCGCGCCGGACGAAGCCTGGTCCCTGGCGGACGTAATTTCGTCCGCGCCCCATCAAGTTTGATCTGCCGTCCATCAAACTTCGTCCGCGCCGCACCAAGTCACTTGGATGACGGACGAAGCCTGGTCTGCGCCGGACCAAGCATGGTCCGCGGTCGACCAAGCGTGGTGCGCGGCAGACCAAACTTGGTGGACGACCCGCCAAGCGTCTGCGACGGCTCCGTGAGATGATTCCCTCCATGACCAAGCCACCCGACCCGCAAACCGTCCTCGCCGTGTTGCAGCAGATCAACCGCGCCTGGCTGGAAAGCCGGCCGGAGGACATCCTGCCTTTCTTGCATCCGCAGATGGCGATGGTCTTCCCCGGGTTCGGCGGGCGCACGGAAGGGGCCGAAGCACTGATTGCCGGATTTCAGGACTTCTGCCAGAACGCGAAGGTCCTGTCCTACGCCGAATCCGACCATCAGGCGGATCTGGCGGGCAATTCCGCGGTGGCGAGCTTCCGTTTCGAAATGGTCTACGCCCGCGGCGGCGCGAGCTACCGATCCACCGGCCGCGACCTCTGGGTGTTCGAGCGCCGGGGCGACGGCTGGCTGGCCGTCTGGCGAACCATGCTCGATGTGGCGGAAGAGCCGGCCGTTCTCTGAGTCAGTCTGCCGAAAGCAAGGTCAATCCCAGCCCACGACCGCATCGCCGCACTCGTCCGTCGAGGGTGAGAATAGCGGTTTCCGGAAGCAGGGCTACCGTGGCCAAGGCGCTGGCCAGATGGAGAGCGTCGAGAGAGCGTATTGGCTCTTCCGGAAAGCTTCCCCTCGCCCGGTCGACGATCTCGTCGCTCAGGCGCAGTCGAATCCACCCGGCTGCGACCCGTCGCAACTCGCTCGAAAGCTCCACGAAGCTTTCCGCCGAGAGTTGCCCCAGGCTTCGGGCGCGATGCAGCGCCCGGTCGCACTCGATGAGGGTGAGATCCGAGGTGACGACGAACGCGGCAGCCTCGAGCACCCGGCGGATCGCTGGTCCGGTTGGCTCGCCGAGCAACCAGGAAAGCACGGCACTCGATTCCGCGTAGACGATCACCGATCGCTTCGATCCCAGTCCAGAAGCTCCTGGGCCGTGGTCGTTGCGAGCGCCCGTTCGTATGTCCGATACTGCGACGGATCATTGCGGACGAGTCCTCGTGCCGTCCCGCGGCGGACCAACTCCCGAAGCCCCAGGGGTGCATCTTCGGCGTCCTCAGGCTCGGGCGATCGCAACTCGGCGACAACCTCACCGTGAGAGGTGATCAGGAGTCTCTCTCCGGTTCGGACAAGCCGGACGTACTCGCTGAGATGGTCTTTGAGCTCCCGAAGCGCGACGACTTGCATGTCTTGCAGTGTAGCCTCATGCGGCCTCAGGAACAAGGCGGCGGCCATTTGGCAACCGAAGAGTCCAGCGAAGCTGCTGTGCTACTTTGACCTGACTTGGAGCCTCCCCATGAACCGCATCGACTTCTACAGCACCCGCGACCCCTACGGCGAGTTCTCGAACTTCGCGAAGTTCCGCCTCTGGCTCAAGGAGAAGTACTGGCCGACGAGCGAGCACTACTTCCAGGCGCAGAAGTTCGCGGGAACGAGCCATGAGGAAGAAGTCCGCAACGCGCCGACCGCCATGAAGGCGGCGCAGATGGGCCGCGAACGCCATCGTCCTCTGCGGCCCGATTGGGAAGCCGTTAAGGAGGACGTGATGCTGGAGGCGTTGCGCACCAAGTTCAGCCAGCACAAATCTCTGCGGTCGCTCCTCCTGGACACCGGAGACGCCGAGCTGGTCGAGCACACGGCCAACGACGCCTACTGGGGCGACGGCGGCGACCGGAGCGGCAAGAATCGGCTGGGCGCTCTGCTCATGCAGGTCCGTGCGGAGCTCCGCGCCTCGGCCACCGGGGGCTAGGCTCCGGCTGCGGCTCCTGTGGTACTTTGTTCCTGGAGAGTAGGGACATGGTCAAAGAGATCACGCTGCGAAAGGCTGGAGAGTCGGTCACGGCGACGCTGCCCAGGGAGATGGCCGAGCGGCTGCATATCGGGCCTGGGGAACGGGTGTTCGCCGTCGAGACGGAGAACGGCGTCCTCCTCACACCCTACGACCCCGATCTACCTCGACACCTCAGTGCTCGGCGGCTGTTTCGACGCCGAGTTCTCAGAGTGGTCGAACAGTCTGATCAAGGATTTTCTGGCAGGAACGTTCGTGCCAATCCTCTCGGATGTGCTGGCGGCCGAAATCCAGGACGCTCCCGAAGCAGTCCGCCGAAAGTACGAGGATCTCACGCGTAGCGAGCACAAGTTCGTTGTGGTCACACAAGAGACGATCGAGCTTGCGGAAGCCTACCAGCGGCGCGAGATCCTCACCCCAAAGTTTTACGATGACGGCCTCCACATCGCGCTGGCCAGCATAGCGGAAGCAGACCTGCTGGTCAGTTGGAACTTTCGGCACATCGTGCATTTTGACAAAATCAGACTGTTCAACTCTGTGAATCTTGAGTTGGGCTACAAGCCGCTACAAATTTACTCTCCACGCGAAGTGACAAAATCTGAAGAGGGTTAGCTCATGCAGGAGCCGAAAATTCGAACGATGGAAATGGTGCGCAGCATCCGTGACGCGCACCACGAGACACTCAAGGATTTATCCCCTGAAGAGAAGATCGCGTTCTTCAGGGAAAAAGCCCGGACGCTGCACGCTGAGCTTGGAAGGCCCGAGGCTCTTCTGAGCGACATCGCCCCTGCAAACGCGAAGCAGCACCGCTGAGTACGAGCATACTTGCCGTCCACCGAATGATCGCGTTTCTCGACGTCGACTACCGAGGCACCGGCGCACGCGCCGCCTGCGTGGTTCTGAAATCCTGGACCGATCAAACCCCGAGCGCCACGTTCACCGCCGACGTTGAGGGTGTCCACTCCTACGAGCCGGGAAACTTCTACCTGCGGGAGCTTCCTTGTCTGATGTCGGTCCTCGGCTTGCTTCCGGAAATGCCGGAGACGCTCGTCGTGGATGGCTATGTCTGGCTTGGCCCGGAGCGAAGGCCTGGATTAGGTGCCCACTTGCATGAGGCGGTTGGCGGCCTTGGCTCCGTCGTTGGGATCGCGAAGACCAAATTCGGAGGGCTGAGTGACTCGGACCTCGTGGCACTCGTATACCGTGGACAGTCCAAGAATCCTCTGTTCATTACGAGTGTTGGCATGGATCTCGATGGTGCTGCGGAGGCCGTGCGCGGAATGCATGGAGAGCACCGGATTCCGGAGATCGTCCGGATGACAGATCGCCTGGCCCGGAGCCCGGCGGCCGTCTGGCAGACGATGCTCGACGAGGCGGAAGGGCCCGCGGGGTGAAGGGATGGCGGGGCGTGGCCCGCAAGATTCCCTGCCGCAACATCGTTTTCTCCACCGCGACGCAAATCAACCCACCGCGACCCAGAACTGTTTGCCGCGACTTCATTCTATCTGCCGCAATCGCAAATTATCTGCCGCGACTTAAAATTATTCACCGCGACTTAACTCTGAGTTGCGGCAGGTTGTTTAATCTGCCGCAACGGCAAACGCTTTACCGCGTCTCCGTCCCCTCTGCCGCGACTCAAGGCTGTCTGCCGCGACTTGGGCTTCTTCACCGCGACTCACTGCTAAGTCGCGGCAGGCAATTTTATTCACCGCGACTCAGGATACTCTGCCGCAACCGGAAACCATTCACCGCGAGCTAAAATTATCTGCCGCAACGGAGAACAATCTGCCGCATCTCAAGACGCTTCACCGCGACTTGAATTTATTGGCCGCGAGCTAAAACGCTCTGCGGCGACTTGAAACTGCCTGCCGCGACTTGGGCGTTTCCACCGCGACCTGGGGCTCGGAGGCGGCTCTGACGTGCTATTGTCCCGGGACTACGGATTTCACCGCAACTGGAGAGGGCGCGCCGCGCGAGGAGCTCGGGATGGGGTCGAAGCTTTCCGTCGAAGAGGTTCTGGCCAATTTGGAGCAGCGCGCGGTCTTTCACCGCGAGCAGGAAGCTCTCCACGCGCAGAAGGTGGCGCAGCACCAAGCGGAACAGGCTCTTCATGCCGCGGAGTTGGAGAAGGTGCTGCGCAGTCTGGAGGCTTTCCGGGCGGCCGTTCCGGCGGCCGTGGATCTCGCGCAGCCGGTCCCGGTTCCGGCGGATCCGGCCTCTGAAATCGCAGAGGCTGATCTTCCTCCTCCCGGCCGCTTGATGGTCAGCCGGCTGATCCGCCTCGTGGTCGAGCGCTCCGGCTTGGCGGAGCCCTTCGGCGCGACGGCCGTGGCGGCGGAGACCAACCGCCGTTTCGCGGCTCGCCTGCGCGAGCCGGTCCAGACGCGAACGGTCTCCGATGTCCTGCGCCGGATGCTCGATGAAGGCCGGCTCCAGTCTGCTCGCAAGGGCAAGGCCGTCCACGAGGCGCTGTATGTCAGGAGACGTCCCTCATCATGAATCATTTCTCCTGCGCTCCCGCTGGGGGCCTCATTCCTCGTCGCGGGCGTGGGCATGCGCCGGCGGTGAGGTCGCCTCGACGGCTTTGAAGGGTTCCAGGATTTTGTAGGTGTGGGAAGCGCCGCGGGGCACCACCCAGGAATCCCCCGGATTGAGCAGCACGGTCTGCCCTTCGAGGTGGAGCTCGGCTTTCCCGGCGATCGCGTAGCCCACGGTCTCATACTCGCGGGTGCGTTCCGGTTTCCCATCCCCCGCCTCCTGCTCCCACAGCCGCATGGCGACGTGGATGCCGGAAGCGAGATATTTCTGCCCCATCGTTCCGGTGGGGGAGTGGCTGGAGTCGATCTTCGTCACGGTCGTATCGGTCATAGCGCGTCTCTCCTTCACCTCCCACGGTCCTGCACAAGCGTTGCCAGCGCGAAATCTCCGCCGCGGCGCCGGCAAGCGGCCTATACTGCTGAAGATGTCCATTGAAAACTCGGGAAATCGCCCTATCCTGGTGACCGGCTCCACCGGCTACATCGGCGGGCGGCTGGTTCCACGCCTTCTCGAGATGGGCTATCGCGTCCGTTGTCTGGTGCGAGATCCGTCTCGTTTGCAGGGGCGGCCCTGGCACGACTCCATCGAGATCGTGACGGGCGACATGTTGCAGCCGGAGAGCCTTGGTCCGGCAATGGAGGGAGTCCAGGCCGCCTACTATCTGGTCCATAGCCTGGGAAGCGGCTCCGACTTCCATCAGCGGGACCTGGACGCCGCCGGCCATTTTGGTGCGGCGGCTCGGGCCGCCGGGATCGAACGGATCATTTTTCTCGGCGCCCTGGCGGAGGCCGCGCCCGGCCTCTCGGAGCACCTGAGCTCACGCCAGCAATCAGGCGATTCGCTGCGCGCCGCCGGCGTGCCGGTCACGGAATTCCGCGCCGGCGTCATCGTCGGCTCGGGCAGTCTCTCCTTTGAGATGATCCGCTATCTCGCCGAGCGTGTGCCGGTGATGATCTGTCCGCGCTGGGTCTACACGCGCACCCAGCCGATCGGCATCCGCGAGGTGCTGGACTATCTGGCGGGAGCGCTCGTCGTGCCTGAAAGCGTTGGCCGCGTCATCGAGATCGGCGGCGCGGAAGTCGTGACCTATGGCGAGATGATGATGATCTATGCCGCGGTGCGCGGCCTGAAGCGCTGGATGGTGCCGGTCCCCGTTCTCACGCCGCGCCTGTCGTCCTATTGGGTGAACATTGTGACACCCATCCCCGCGGTCATCGCCCGTCCACTGATCGAAGGGCTGCGGAACGAAAGCATCGTGCACGATCCCGTCGCCCGGCAACTGTTTCCTCAGATCGAGCCGGTCGGATATCGCGCCTCGGTGGAGCGGGCGCTCGTGCGATTGCAGGCGAGCCGGGTCGAAACGACCTGGAGCGATGCGTTGAGCACCAGCCAGGGCAAGGTGCCGCCGGTCATCCTGACGACGCAGGAAGGCATGATTCTGGAGCAACGCCAGCGCGTTGTGCCCGCATCCCCCGCGGAGATCTACAAGATTTTCACCGGGCTGGGTGGCCGGCGCGGCTGGTTCTATATGAATTGGGCGTGGGAGATCCGTGGACTGATGGATCGGATCACCGGCGGCGTCGGCCTGCGGCGCGGACGCCGCGATCCGGATGCGCTACGCGTGGGCGATGCGCTCGATTTCTGGCGTGTGGAAGCCGTGGAGCCCGAGCGGCTGCTGCGTTTACGCGCCGAGATGAAAGTGCCCGGAAAAGCCTGGCTCCAGTTCCAGGTGACGCCGCGTGACGACGGGCAGTCCCTGCTCTCACAAATCGCTTATTTCGCGCCGAAGGGTTTGCTGGGCTGGCTCTATTGGTATGTGCTCTATCCGTTCCATGGGCTGATTTTCAGCGGCCTGATCGATCGGATCGCGGAGCGTGCAATGGCTCTTCAACCCGCTCCGCTGTAGTTCGTCACCCTCTCCGCCGCCACACCAGCAGCCACAGGAAGAACGGCCCGCCGAGGAGCGCCGTCAGTACGCCCACCGGCAGCTCGGCGGGTGCCATCAGGGTGCGCGCCGCGAGATCACAGAGCACCAGGAAGGCGCCGCCGCCGAGGACACAGGCGGGGGCGAGGTAGAGGTGATCGTAGCCAACCCAGCGGCGCAGGATGTGCGGCACCATCAGGCCGACGAAACCGATCGGACCGGCGACCGCGACGAGGGCTCCGATCATCAGCGAGGTCACCAGCAGCACCTTGAGGCGCAGGCGGACGAGGTCGACGCCGCGGCTCGCCGCCATCTCTTCGCCGGTCAGCAGGAGGTTCAGGTCCCAGCGCAGGAGCAGGAGCAGGAGCGTGCCGCCGACCACCCAGGGCGCCGCCCAGAGCACCTCGCCGTAGCCGACCACCGCGAGGCCGCCCATCATCCAGCGCACCATGCGGAAGGTCTGCGTCGAGTCGGACAGGAACTGCAGAAAGAGAATGATCGCCGAGCAGGAGAGCGAGACCGCGATGCCCGCGAGGAGGAGCGTCGAGGTGGCGCTCCGCTGGCCGCGCCGCAGGGCGAGACCGACGACCAGCGCGGTGGCGCCCAGCGCTCCCGCGAAGCTCGCCGGCGCGATCAGTGGCAGGCCGAGGAGCGATTCCGCGACGTCGAGACGGAGCGCGATCACCGCGCCGAGGGCCGCGCCGCTTGCGACACCCAACGTATAGGGCTCGGCGAGATCGTTGCGGAAGAGCGTCTGGAACCCCAGGCCGGAAACCGCGAGGCCGGCTCCGGCGAGCAGCGCGAGGAGCACGCGCGGCAGACGGAGCTGCCAGAAGATCGCCGCCGCCGTCGGCTCGCCGTGCAGCACGTCGGCCAGCGAGATCCTCTGCGTCCCCACCAGCGGCGCGGCGACCAGGGCGGCGAGGGCGAGGAGGAGCAGGAGCGCCAAGGCCAGACGCGGATGCGGCCGGGCTGGACCACTGCTCATGGCGGCGCCAGCTCCAGCATGGTGACCGGCCGCTCGCCGCCGCGCACGATTTCGAATCGCGCCCGGAAGAGCTGTTCGAGGAGAGCGGCCTGCAGGATCTCCGCCGGTGTGCCGACCGCCAGGACCGTGCCGCCGGCGACTGCCAGCAGACGGTCGCCGAGCAGTGACGCCAGGTTGAGATCGTGGGTGGCGAGCACGACGGTGCGGCCGGACTCGGCCTTGAGGCGGAGGAGCAGCGCGGCGAGATCGCTCTGGTGCCGGGCGTCGAGATGGATGGTCGGCTCGTCCAGAATCAGCAGCTCGGACTCCTGCGCCAGCGCCGCGGCGATGAAGACCGCCTGGCGCTCGCCGCCCGACAGCTCGTCCACCGGCCGGTCGCGCAGCTCGGCGATGCCTACCAGGCGCAACGCCTCGGCCACGGCCGCGAAATCTTCGGAGCGCGGCGCCATCTGGAACGCCGAGAGATGCGGATACCGGCCGAGCAGGACCACCTCTTCGACGGTCATCGGAAGATGGTCCGGCCGGATCTGCGGCACATAGGCGATGCGCCGAGCGAGCTCCCGCCGCGAGAGCGCCGCGAAGCCCTGCCCCTGGTAGGAGATCTCGCCCGCCGTCGGCCGCAGCAGACCGGTGAGCAGGCGCAGCAGCGTCGTCTTGCCGGCGCCGTTCGGTCCCACCACCGCCAGGCACTCACCGCGCCGCACCGCGAAATCCACCGGACCGAGAATGCGCCGGCCGCCCGTCTCCCAGGCAAGGCCGCGAACGGTGAGCAGGATCTCCGGCCTCTCCGTCATCGCGCCGCTTGTCTCCCCTCTCCCGGTGGCTGGGGCGGGGGCTGGGAGAGGGGCCGGGGGTGAGGGTGCTTTTCGGCCGCCGACGCTTTCCCGTCGTCGCCTTCCAACGCCGCCCGCATCTCCTGATAGAGCTGCGGCAGACGCGGTCCTGGAATGACCACATGATCGCCGGTGAGCACGATGACGCGCCGGTTGCGGACCGCCGCCACCTCGGGGAGCTGATTCCAGTCGTTGATCAGCCCCGCGGTGGCTTCCGGCGACAGTGGATCGGAGCGCAGCTCCAGGATCACGTCCGGCGCCCGCGCCACCACCTGCTCCAGGCTGACTTGCGGATAGTGCCCCAGCGCATCGCCGAACACGTTGACCGCGCCCAGCCGGACCAGCAGCTCGTCATAAAACGTCCCCGGCCCGGCGGACAGCACGTCCACCAGCCGGCCGGCGGGCCGGCCCACGGAGAGCATCACCTTCGGTCTCCAGGAGAGCGGCTGCGGTGCCAGGTCCCGCTTCCACTGCGCGGCGAGGCGCTCGCCCTCCGCCGGCACGCCGCAGCGCCGGCCGATCTCCCGGAACGACTGCTCGATGTCGGTGAGACTCTCGTTCTTCACGATCAGCGAGGAGATGCCGACGCGCTCGAGCTTGCCGCCGAGGTCCCGTTCGCTCGGGATCAGCACCGCAAGGTCGGGTTTCAGAGAGACGATCCGCTCCAGGTTGGGATTGAACAGACCGCCGAGCCGCGGCAACGCCCGCGCCTCCGGCGGCCAGAGACAGTAGTCGCCCACTCCGACGATGCGCTTGCCAAGCCCGAGCGCGAAGAGCGTCTCTTCGACGCTCGGCGTGAGGGCCACGATGCGCTGCGGCGGCGGGGAGGAGCCGGGCGATGGCGAGGAGGTCGGCCTTTGACAGGCGCCGAGCAGCAGGCCAGCCGCGAGCGCCAGGACGATCGCAGGACGCATGACGGGCCCCCTAAATGAGCGACGCCCCGCCGGAAAGGCGGGGCGCGGAGACGAAAGGCCAGGAAAGCCTTCGGATCACTGGTTCGACGGTACCGACTGGGACTGCGGGACGTTGTTGAACCCGGTATTTGGCCGATTCGGCGGACTCTGGCTGACAAAGCGCGATGGGATGCCCTGCGTCTGGCCGGGCTCCACGAACTGCTTCACGCCGTAATTCTTGTCCGACTGCTTCTGCTGCAGCTCCGCCTGCTTCTGCTGCAGCTCGAGCTGGGCGAGCTGGAGCTGTGTGGCCTCCAGAGCGCTCGGCTTGCCGCCCTGCCCCGGCTGGCCGCCGTTGGCGGCGAGCAGGGCTGCCTCCTCCGCCTCCGCGTCGTTCGCCGAGACACCGAGCTCGAACGTGTTCTTGGAGATCATGATGCCGTAGGCGCCGGTCTCGCTCACCGTGGCGACCTGCTGCACGTCGGCCTTCGAGACACCGACCCAGTTGCCGACGTCGTCGAGCAGGAGGACCATGCTGGCGTCCCAGCTCGCTTCCTGCGGCTGGTAGGCCGTCTCGAAGATCTGGCCGTTGTTGAGCGTCACGCGAAAGACCTCCGCGCCGACCGGAAGGGCCAGCAGCGAGAGCGCCAGGAGCGAGAAAGCCAGAGACCTGCGCATACGAACCTCCCGCGGCCACAGGGCCGCATCGAAAACTTCCTATAAGCATAGCACGGCAATCTGGAGATGAAGCGGTGCTAGCATGCTCATCCATGAAAAAACCGTCGCGTCTCGCCTTTCCCCTGGCCCTGATCCTCTGTGCTGCCGTTCTCTGCGGCTCCGCGCCGGCTTCCGCGGACAGTGATGCCACCGCGCGTCTGCATGATCTCTTCGACCGCGCCTGGCAATACCACCTTCAGGAAGACCCCCTGTTCGCCACCTCGGTCGGCGTCCACGACCACGATGACCTCCTCCCCGACGAGTCGCTCGCAGCGCAGAAGCGGCACGACGAGGCGACGCGCGGCTTCCTCAAAGAGCTGCAGGCGATCGACCGCGGCCGCCTGAGTGCCGAAGAGCAGGTCAACTACGCCATGTTCGAGAGCGGGCTCCGCGACGACATCGCCTCCTACGAGTTCCGCGAGTACGAGATCCCGATCAACGCCGACTCGGGCTTCCAGAGCGACTTCTCCCGCCTCGCCGACAACGTTCCGCTGGACACCCCGAAGGACTACGACAACTACATCGCCCGCCTGCGCGCCTTCCCGGCCTACACGGATCAATACATCGAGCTGATGAAAGAGGGGATCTCGCGCGGCATGACCCTGCCGCGCGCCGTGCTCACCGGCATCGAAGGGACGATGACGGCGCACATCGTGACCGATCCGGCGAAGAGCGTCTTCTGGGCCCCCTTCGAGCACTTCCCGGTCGGCGTGCCGGCGTCCGAGCACGAGCGCCTGCGCGCCGCCGGCCGCAAGGCGATCCTCGAATCGGTGGTGCCCACCTATCAGCACCTCCTCGACTTCATGACCCATGAGTACATCCCGAAGGCGCGCCCCACCCTCGGCGCCTCCGAGCTGCCCAACGGCCGCGTCTACTACGACTACCTGGTGCGCCACTTCACCACCCTCGATCTCACGGCCGAGCAGGTCCACCAGACCGGTCTCTCCGAAGTCGCGCGCATCCAGAAGGAGATGGACGAGGTCATCCGCCAGACCGGCTTCAAAGGTGACTTCGCCGCCTTCATCAAATTCCTGCGCACCGATCCGCGCTTCTACGCCAAGACCCCGGAAGAGCTGCTGATGCACGCCTCCTTCATCGCCAAGCGGATCGACGGCAAGCTGCCGGCCTTCTTCAAGACCCTGCCGCGCCTGCCCTACACCGTGCAGCCCGTGCCGGCCTCGATCGCGCCGAAGTACACCGGCGGCCGCTACGTCGAAGCGCCGAAGGGGAGCACCCAGCCCGGCATCTATTGGGTGAACACCTACGCCCTGGAAACCCGGCCGTTCTACAACCAGGAGGCGCTCACCCTGCACGAAGCCGTGCCCGGCCACCACCTCCAGATCTCCCTCTCCAAAGAGCAGGAGAACCTGCCCAACTTCCGCCGCTACTCCTATCTCTCCGCCTTCGGAGAAGGCTGGGGTCTCTATTCCGAGCACCTCGGCCTGGAGATGGGCTTCTACACCGATCCCTACAGCAACTTCGGACGCCTCACCTACGAAATGTGGCGCGCCTGCCGCCTCGTCGTCGACACCGGCCTCCACACCAAGGGCTGGACCCGCCAGCAGGCCATCGACTACATGGCCTCGCACACCGCCCTGGCCCTGCACGAAGTCGAAACCGAAACCGACCGCTACATCTCCTGGCCCGGCCAGGCCCTCGCCTACAAAATCGGCGAGCTGAAGATCCGCGAGCTGCGCGCCAAGGCCGAAAAAGAGCTGGGATCGAAATTTGACATCCGCACCTTCCACGATGCGGTGCTGCTGAACGGCTCGGTGCCGCTGCCGGTGTTGGAGGAGGCGGTGAACCGGTATATCGCAGAGGCGAAGAAGGGGTAGATGGAGCCGACAGCCTCCGAGATGTCGGGGCGGGTCCCCTCGCTTCCATAGGCGTTACCTTTGGGCGTCTGGCTTTCGTAGGGGCGGTCCACAGGATGCCGTCAGGCACCCTGTGTGGCCGCCCTGGGTGGGGGAAGGTCCTGCATGGCTCAACCCTGAATCCCACGCGAAAGCCCCTTAGAGCCTTGCGCAGGGCCCAGCCCTCGGAGAGGCGCGAACCGTTGAGGGCGGCCACGCAGGGTGCCTTCGGCATCCTGCGGACCGCCCCTACGAAAAATCCCGGCAGCCGCTAGGTTAACCGCCTACGCCCTTCGCTCCCTCGCGGCTTTCTCGCTCCGTAATCGATAGAATGCTTCCGTGGGTGTCTTCTACTCTCTCAGCGAGCAGATCCTGGAAGCGGTGGCCACGGACTACAACACGGTCGCGGTGGTGGCGGCGCAGGGCCGGATCAGCATGGATGTCGAGGGGGCGACGTTCGCCACCTGGCATCCCCGCTATGTGATGACGGGCTACAGTTGGGACGCCCTCGCCGCCGGGTGCCTCCTCCGCGCCGGTGGGGCTCCCGCGTCGGTGCTCCTCCTGGGGCTCGCGGGCGGCACGGTGGCGCGGCAGCTCCGGGCGCTGGTGCCGGAGGCGGCGATCACGGGAGTGGACATCGACGCCGCTGTGGTCGATCTCGCCCGCCGGCACATGCGGCTCGACGAGATCGGCATCGAGGTGATCGTCGCCGATGCCGACCGCTTCCTGGCGGAGACGGACCGCCGCTTCGACGCCATCGTCGAGGACCTCTTCCTGAGCGGACCCGGCGACGTGATGCGGGCGCACAGCCCGGAAGGCGCACGGCTGGCGCGGATCCAGGAGCATCTGGCGCCTGGCGGTGTCGTGGTGGCGAACCTGATCACCGACCCCGAGGGGCCGCACTTCATCCTGCGGCCGAAAGTGCGGCGCGCCTTCGCGGCGGCCTTTCCGACCGTGCGGGTGGTCCGGCCGCCCCTGGGCTTCAACGAAATCCTCGTCGGCGGCGACGGCTGCCTCACCGGAACCGCGCTCCGCCCCTTCGCCGACCGGCTCGCCGAGCCCCGGGATCGCATGCTCCTCGGCGGCGTCCGCGTCCGCCTCCTACGCCGCCGGAATCCCGCCTGAGGCCCTCGCCGTTCTACAATGGCAGGTTGGAGGTTCAAATGCTTCAGAAAAAAGCCACGGATTGGGACAACGACGTTGACGAGATTCAGGAGGACGGGGAGGAGCTCGACCGGCGCGACGGCGCGGCCCGTTTCCTGGTCCAGATGCTGGAGATGAAGTTCGGACCGATGGATGCGGAGAGCCGCGCCCGGCTGGACGCGGCGGATTTCAAGCAGATTCTCGTCTGGTCGGACCGGATGCTCGACGCCACGACCCTGGCCGAAATGTTCGCCGCGGTGTAAGCCGGAGCGACCGGGTCACACGGCGCGGCGAAGCGCCGGCACGGCGTCGGCCGTGTCGTTCTCCTCCATCCCCAGATCCTTCGTCTCAGCCGCCGGCGCCGGAGCGCGGCGGGAGAGGGTGATCAGGACGACGCCCGCGATGATCACGGCGGCGGCGGCCAGGGTGCGCCCGGTCAGCGGCTCGCCGAGGATCAGCCAACCGAGGAAGACGGCGACGATCGGATTGATGTAGGCGTAGGTTCCCACCACGACCGGCGAAGCCACGCGCAGCAGCCAGATGTAGGCGGTGAAGCCGATCAGCGCGCCGCCGGTGATCAGGTAGCCGAACGCCAGGAGCGACCCCGCCGACACCTGCGCGAGATGCAGGTGCGCACCCTCGCCGGTCACCAGGCCGGCCAGGATGAGCAGGGCGCCGCCGCCCAGCATCTCCATGGCCGTCGCGAGGAGCGGCGAGGCAGGGAGCACGGCTGTCCGCGAGCGCAGCGATCCCCAGGCCCAACTGAAGGCGCCGAGCAGGACGATCACGACGCTCAGCGGATCGAGATGGGTGCCGGCCGTGGGGCGGAGCAGAAGAATCAGCCCGGCGCAGCCGAGGGCGAGACCGGCGACGACCTTCCAGGCCGGCCGGTTGCCGCCGGGGCGCAGCCAGTCGAGCAGGACCATCCACAGCGGCACGGTGGAGACCAGCAGGGCGGCGGTGCCGGTGGGGACCCGCTGCTCGGCCCAGACCAGACCCCCGTTGCCGCCGAGGAGGAGCAGGCCGCCGACAACTACGGCCGAGCGCCAGTGGATGGCGAGAGGGCGCCCGGCGCCGCGCCAGCGCGCCCATCCATAGAGAAGAGCGCCTGCGGTCAGATAGCGCGCGCCGGCCATCAGGAGAGCCGGGATGGTCCGGATCGCCACGGCGATGGCGAGATAGGTGGAGCCCCAGAGGACGTAGACCGCCCCCAGGGCGAGAGCGATCTGCAACGCCGAAGCCTTGCGCGTGTCAGTCAAGGGACACCTCCTCCAGCTCCAGCGCCTCCGGCAGAGCTGCAACTGCCGCAGTGGGTCCAAGCGGAAGCTGCGTGGTCTCGCGCAGCGTTTCAAGGACGATCGTAGAACGGGTCGAGCGCACCGAGCTGATGGCGCCGAAGCCCTCGCGTAGGAGGCGGCCGAGGCTCTTCGCGTCGGGCACCCGCACCTTCGCCACGTAGCAGTCGTCGCCGGCGACGTGATGCGCCTCCTGGACTTCCGGGATCTGCGCCAGGAGCTCGCCGACGCTCTTGTCGCCGACCTTTTCCTCGGAGCGGATGGAGATATAGGCCAGCAGATTGAGCCCGAGCGCCTCCGGGTTGATGCGCGCCTCGTAGCCCAGGATGACGCCCCGCATCTCCAGCTTGCGGATGCGCTCCAGCACGGCCGAAGGCGCCATTCCCACCTGGCGGGCGATCTCCGCGTTGGGAGTGCGGGCGTTCTGCTGAAGGATGTTCAGAATCTGGCGGTCGATTTCGTCGATCATGCGGTGGATCTCCTCAACGGGAGAATGATACCACCGTCAAACGGATTGCGACACCGAATCCCCTCACCCGCCTACCCGTCCACCCTCCCCCCTCCTACATTGCGATCCGGCTCTCCGCTTCCGCCGCGAAGGGATCATCGCTCTGTCCGCGCCGCTGCCGGAGGAGGGCGGCGTGGGCGATCATCGCGGCGTTGTCTCCTGCGTAGGTGAGGGGGACGAGACGGAGGGCGACGCCGTGGCGCTCGGCCCAGGCGGGCAGCTCGCGGCGCAGGAGGCGGTTGGCGGCGACACCTCCGGAGACGGCGAGCAGGGAGACCGGCCGGCGCTCGTGGAGACGGTTGAGGCGGTCCACGAGCTGGGCCACCGCGGCGGCGCGGAAGCCGGCGAGGAGGTCGAGGATGGGGGCCGGGACGGCGTCGTTGACTCCCAGCTCGATCGGTCCCAGGGTCCGTTCGAGCTTCTCGATCTCCAGGAGGGCCTGGCTCTTCAATCCCGAATAGGAGAAGTCGAGGGTGCCGTCGCGGAGCGGGGTCGGAAAACGGCGCGCCGCCGCGTCTCCGCGTTCGGCAAGCTCGTCGACACGCGGCCCCTGCGGATACGGCAGGCCGAGGCGCTTGCCGACCTTGTCGAAGATTTCGCCCATGGCGTCGTCGCGCGTCTCGCCGAGGGTCTCGACGATGCCGTCCTCGACCGCGAAGAGCGAGGTGTGGCCGCCGGAGACGACGAGGCCGGTGAAGCGGTCCGGGACAGGATCGGCGGGCAGCTCCTCGCCGGGCGGGGCGAGAAACGGCGAGTAGAGATGTCCTTCCAGATGATGGACGGCGTGGAACGGGCGCTCCAGGGCGAAGGCGATCGCCTTGCCCAGGGAGAGGCCGACGAGGAGGGCGCCGACAAGACCCGGACCGCGCGTGGCGGCCACGGCATCGACATCGGCGAGGCGGATGCCGGCCGCTGCCAATGCCTCACCGCTCACCCGCGGCCAGTTGGCGAGATGCTCCCGCGACGCGATCTCGGGAACCACACCGCCATAGGGACGGTGTGCGGCGAGCTGGCTGGAGACGACGGACGCGAGCACCCTCCCCTCGCCGTCCAACACCGCGCAGGCGGTGTCGTCGCACGAGGTCTCGATACCGAGGACGAGGGGGGGGTGATGCGGGACGCGCGGCGTCTCAGCCGTTGGTCGAGCCACCTTCGGGGGCGGCTGCCGTGTCGGCGGCCGGAGCCGTCGGGATGTTGATCGGCTCGTAGTTCGGGATCTCGAACGCCAACGGACCGTGGCAATACTCCTTCCACTCGTCGGTCACGTTGTCGAAAATGATGTTCTGGTCCTTGAAGATCCCGTCGGTGACGACGTAGTTCTCCTGGAGATAGAGAATCGAGTCGTCGTCCAGCACGCGGTCGACCTCGACCTCCTTGCCGTCGACTTCCTTCTTCTCCTTGCGGACGTTCTCCGCCTTCTCGCTCCAGCCCGAATACTCCCTGAGCTGCTTCGCGAGGTATGCCTTGCAGTACTTGCCCATCTCCGCCATCTGTTGCTCCTCCTGAGCCTGATAGGGTGAATCTGTGTGAGCCGAATCGTCCGTTCGTCGCGGCACTTCCTCCCAGGGTCCAAAGGGAGGGCCGCGGAATCCGCGCGTATTATCCGCCAAGCCGGGCCAGGACGGAAGCGCGCCTCTCGACAGTACTAGTGCGCCGGACGGCCCAGGCGTGACACGCTGCTATGCTAATCCGCCCGTTCGCCATGATACCCGGGACAGAGCGGACAGAAACGACGAGGAAGGATTCGACCGGCATGCCCCTGCGCTTCGCCATCAACGGTTTCGGCCGCATCGGCCGCGCTCTGCTCCGCATCGCCTGGAGCCGCGAAGGGCTGGAGCCCGTGGCGCTCAACGACGTGGTGCCGGCGCGCCAGCTCGCGCCGCTCCTCGCCCGCGACTCGGTGCATGGTCCGTTCGGCCAGGCGGTGGACGTGGATCGCTCAGGAGCGCTCGCGATCGGAGACCGGCTCATTCCGTTCTTCCAGGAGGCCGATCCGGCCAGGATACCGTGGGGCACAGTCGGCGCAGACATCGTCGTCGAGGCGACCGGGCGTTTCCTGCGCCGCAGCCAGGCGGCCGCGCACCTGCGCGGTGGCGTGCGGGGTGTGCGGACGGTGGTCCTCTCCGCCAACGCAGACCCGGCGGAGCCCGCCGACGCCACCTACTGCCTCGGCCTCCGCGAGCCAGACCCGGCGGCCGGTCCGGTGACCGGCGTGATCAGCAACGCCTCGTGCACCACCAACTGCCTGGCTCTCCTCGCCGACGTGCTGCACCGCGGCTTCGGCGTCCGCCGGGCGGTGATGAGCACGGTGCACAGCTACACCGAGAACCAGCGACTGCTCGACCTGCCGCACCCCGATCCGCGGCGGGCGCGGGCGGCGGCGGTGAACATCATTCCGACCTCCACCACGGCGGCGCGGGCGCTCGGCCTGATCCTGCCCGAGCTGGCCGGACGGATCGACGGTTTCGCCGTGCGCGTGCCGACGCCGGTGGTGGCGCTGCTCGACCTGGTGGCCGACCTGGAGCGCGACACCACGGCGGAGGAGATCCGGGCGGCCTACCGCGAGGCGGCGGCCGGCCGCCTGGCCGGTGTGCTCGGGGTGACCGACGACGAGCTGGTCTCGACCGATTTCGTCAACGATCCGCGCTCGGCGGTGGTCGACCTGCCGCTGGTGCAGGTGGTGGACGGCCGCATGGTCCGGGTCGTCGCGTGGTATGACAACGAGTGGGGCTACGCCAACCGCCTGGCGGACCTCCTGGAGCGCCTGACATGAAAGACCTGTTGCGTCTCGAAGACTTGGATCTCGCCCACCTGCACGGCACGCGCATCTTCGTGCGGGTCGACTTCAACGTGCCGCTGTCCGCGGCGGGTGAGGTGGTGGACGCCACGCGCCTCGAAGAGGCTTTGCCGACATTGCGCGAGCTGTCCGCGGCCGGTGGCAAGCTCCTCCTCGCCTCGCACTGCGGGCGGCCCAAGGGGGCGCCCGACCCCAAGTACAGCCTGCGGCCGGTTGCCGCCAAGCTGGCCGAGCTGCTCGGCCGGCCGGTGCGCTTCGCCGAGAACTGCGTGGGCGAGGCCGCCGAGAGCGCCGCCGCCGCGCTCGCGCCGGGTGAGGTGGCGCTGCTCGAAAACCTACGCTTCCATGCCGGCGAGACGAAGAACGATCCGGCCTTCGCGGACCAGCTCGCCGCGCTCGCCGAGGTCTACGTCGACGACGCCTTCGGCGCCGCGCATCGCGCTCACGCCTCAGTGGTCGGCGTGCCCGAGCGGCTGCACCGCAAGGCCGCCGGCCGCCTGCTGGAGCGCGAGGTCGCGGCGCTCAGCCGGTTGCTCGGCGAGCCGGAGCGCCCCTTCGCCGCTCTCCTGGGCGGCGCCAAGATCGAAGACAAGATCGCCACGCTCGAAAACCTGCTGCCGCGCCTCAATATCCTTCTCCTCGGCGGCGGCATGGCGAATACCTTCCTTGCCGCACAGGGGAACGATCTCGCCGCTTCCCTCTTCGAGGCCGACAAGGCGGACATGGCGCGCGACATCCTGGCCCGCGCCAAGGCGGCGGGGATCGAGGTCCTGCTGCCGACCGACGTGGTGGTGACCGACGACCTCGGCAATCCGACCCGGGTGGAGACGGTCGCGGTCGACAAGATCCCGCCCGGCACCAAGGCGGTGGACGTCGGACCAGCGACCCGCGCGGCGTTCGCGGCGGCGATCGCCCGGGCGAAGACGCTGTTCTGGAACGGCCCGCTCGGCGTGTTCGAGAAGCCGCCGTTCGATGCCGGCACGCGGGCCATCGCACAGGCGCTGGCGACCTGCCCCGGCTTTTCGGTGATCGGCGGCGGCGAGACGGTGGCGGCCGCCCATCAGGCCGGGGTGACCGGGAGCATCGGACACGTCTCGACCGGCGGCGGCGCGTCGCTGGAGCTGCTCGCCGGCAAGGAGCTGCCTGGAGTCGTGGTGTTGGAGAAGACATCGTGAATCGCCAACTGGTGGTCGCGGCGAATTGGAAGATGCACCTCCTCCAGGCCGAGGCGGCCGTCTGGTGCCGCGTGCTCCGAGCCGACCTTCCCGCCGGACTGGAGTCGCGCGTGGCGGTCTTCCCGTCCTTCCCGCTCCTGCCGGTGGTGGCCCGCGAGCTCGCCGGAAGCCCGGTGGCGGTCGGCGGGCAGGATCTCCATCCGGAGGACAAGGGAGCGCACACCGGCGACGTCTCCGGCGCCCAGCTCGCCGACGCCGGCTGCACCTGGGCGCTCTGCGGTCACAGCGAGCGGCGGCGCGATCACGGCGAGACGGACGAGCTGGTGGCGCGGAAGGCGGCGGCGGCGCTGCGGCATGGTCTCGCGCCGCTCGTCTGCGTCGGCGAGACGCGCGAGGAGCGGAAGGCTGGATCGACCTTCACGGTCCTGGAGCGGCAGCTCCGGGCCGCTCTGGCGGCCCTGAACGGCGGTTTCGCCGTCGCCTACGAGCCGGTCTGGGCGATCGGCACCGGCGAGACCGCGACGCCGGAGATGGCCGAGGAGGCGCACCGGTTTCTCCGTGGTATATTGATGCAAACGCCCGGCGGCGCAGGAGTTTCCATCCTCTATGGAGGCTCCGTGACGCCGGAGAACGCGGCGGCTTTGCGGGCGCAACCGGACGTCGACGGCTTCCTTGTCGGCGGAGCGAGTCTTGACCCGCAGAAATTCCTTGGTATCATCCGTGCTTCCGGATGACGGAGCAGAGAGCTCCGGCCGGATTCTGGAGGTTCCCGAAAGTGGCTCAGTTGTTGACCGTACTTTTGTACTCAGTTCACGTGCTGGTGTGCATCTTCCTGATCTTCGTCGTCTTGCTCCAACAGGGCAAGGGCGCCGACCTGTCGGTCTTCGGAGGTGGCACCACGCAGACGGCTTTCGGGGCCCGTGGAGCGACGACGCTGCTGCACAAGCTGACGGTTGGCTCGTTCATCATCTTCGTGATCACCACTCTGGCGATCGGGCTCCCGCAGCTTCACAACCGCGGAACGGTGATGAGCGGGGCCAAGGCGACGAAGCCGGCCACCCCCGCCACCCCCGGAAAGTCCGCTCCGGCGGCTCCCGGCGCTCCGGCGCCAGCCGCTCCGGCGAAACCGGCTCCCGCCCCGGGCTCGCCGCGCTGAGAAGGTCCTGCTAGTATGTCCTCTGTGCCGAGGTGGCGGAATTGGTAGACGCGCACGTTTGAGGGGCGTGTGGGGTAACCCGTGCCGGTTCGAGTCCGGTCCTCGGCACCATTCCTTCCTTCTTAGAGCTTGATCTCCTCTCCTTCCCGGAGAGGTCGTTACTTCCTGTTCCAGGAGTGACAGCCATGCAAGGAACGGTCAAGTGGTTCAATAATGCCAAGGGGTACGGCTTCATCCAGTCCGAAGAGGGTGGGCTGGACGTCTTCGTCCACCACACGGCGATCGTCTCCGAGGGATTCAGGACACTGAATCAGGGCGAGAAGGTGGCCTTCGAGGTGGTCGAGGGGCCGAAAGGGCTGCAGGCGCGCAACGTCCTGCGCGAGTGAGCGCGGCGGCGGGTTCCGCGACCGCGCAGAACGGCGCAAAACGGTTAGACTACGGTCTCCTTGGAGGAGACCATGAGCGAACCGCTAATCGAGCCTGTCCCGGCGGAAGCCGCCGTCAAACCGGAGCCGGTCGCCCCGGCCCCAAAGCCGCCGGCCAAACCCGCCGCGCCGGCCGCGCCTCCCCGCGCGCTGCCGACCCTGGAGGACATCTCCGCCTGGGTCCACGGCGCCGACGCGCCGATCGTCGGCGTGCTGTTCGAGGGGCTCAACGTGACCCGTTTCGACACCCTGGTGATGCAGGTGCGCAAGGAAGAGATCCTGCCGCAGCACTGGCAGGTGATCACCGACCACACGCCGCCGGACGACCTGGAGTTTCACCGCCTGGCCGAGATCGGCAAGCTGCGGGTGCGCTACAAGGACCAGGAGTTGGCGCGCCGGCGCATCGAGCAGCTCCTCCTGGGGTGGCGCGAGCTCGGCGGCAGGCGGCCGGCGCTGTGGTCGGTGGCCGACCTGCTCGCCGCCATGCGCCGCCTGATCGACAAGGCGCGGCCCGTGCAGTGGCACGAATTCCTCTCCGCGGCCCGCGACGTCTGGCGGGACCACGAGCTGCCCTTCGGCAAAGAGCAGCTCGAGGTCTGGTGGGCGTGCTTGGCGCTGATCCGCAAGAACACCAAGAAGTGACTGGCGCCGCGGTTAGAGGACGTGGGCCTTGGTGATGATCACCGGCTCGACCGGGACGTCCTGGGCCTTCGTCTTCACGGCGGCGATGGCGTCCGCCACGTCCATCCCTTCCACCACCTTGCCGAAGACCGTATAGCCCCAACCCTGAGGGGTCTTCGACTTGTGGTTGAGGAAGGCGTTGTCGACCACGTTGACGAAGAACTGGGCGCTGGCGCTGTTCGGATCGGGGGTGCGCGCCATGGCGACGGTGCCGCGGTCGTTGGTCAGGCCGTTGTCCGCCTCGTTGGCGATCGGCGGCCGGGTGGCCTTCTGCTTCCCGGCGGTGTCGAAGCCGCCGCCCTGGATCATGAAGCCGGCGATGACGCGGTGGAAGACGGTGTTGGTGTAGTGGCCGTCCTGGACGTACTTGAGGAAGTTCGCGACAGACTTGGGAGCCTTGTCAGGGTAGAGCTCGATGACGATTTTCCCTTTGTTGGTCTCGAGCGCGACGCGCGGATGGGCGGCGGGGGAGCTCCCCGGGCCCTGCGCCGCGGCGGCGGTCATCCCGAGAAGCACGGCGGCGAATAGAAGGCTGGTGGTCATTGGAAACGTTCTCCTTTGCAGAGTCCGGCACGGATGCTAACACGGTGAAGGATCCGGTCGGGATCGTGCTCGCCGGCGGCGCCTCGCAGCGGATGGGCCGCGACAAGGCGCTGCTCGTCCTCCCGCCGGGCGGCGAAACGCTCGCCGCCGGCGCCGCGCGCCGCCTCGCCGCGGTGTGCGCCGAGGTGCTGGTCGCCGACCGCGAGCGTGTCACGGTGCCGGGCCTCCCCTCGCTGCCGGACGGCCCCGGCCGCGGTCCGGCCGCCGGCCTCCTCGGCGCCGCGGCGGCCCGGCCGGGCCGGCCGCTCCTCGTTCTCGCCTGCGATCTGCCGGCCGTGCCGGTGGCACTGCTGGAGTCTCTGGCGGCGATTGCCTCCAGGGCGGATTTGGCGCTGCCACGCTGGAGCGGCGGCCTGGAGCCGCTCTGCGCAGTCTGGGGTCCGGCGGCGCTCGCCCGCCTGGCCGATCGGGTCGAGCGCGGGCTCTATGCCCTGCACCCGCTGGCCACGGACGAAGGATTGGCGGTCCGTTTTCTGGACGACGACTGGCTGGGGAGCTTCGGGCCGGCGGAAGAGGTGTTCCGCAACGTCAATACGCCGGCCGATCTCTGACCTACACTTCGAGCGCGCCTTCGGGCACGCCGCCGCAGCGCTCGCAGGGGCAGATCTCGCGCAGGAAGTCGTAGCGGTAGATGCCGGTGCCGTGGCCGTCGGAGAAGACGATCGAGATGGCGTAGTTGCCCACCGGCTTGATGCTCTCGGCGGTCACCGGCCGGGCCGGCGGCTGGAAGCGGATCTTGAGGAAGGAATGGCCCTGGCATCCGGCGCAGGGGCACCAGCCGCGCAGGTAGTCGTAGTCGTACTCGGCGACGTGGCCGTCGCTCCAGGTGAGGCGCAGGCGGCGCTCCTCCGGCAAGCGGCGAGCTTCGGTGAGGGCGGGCGCGTTCGGTGCTTTCGATGCTGTGGTCATCGCCGCCGATGCTACCATTGAGAAGCGATCCGCAAGGATCTATTCAAGGAGGAACTCCAATGCGCAGAGCCCTGCCTGCCCTGACGTTGCTCATTTCCGCCGCGCTCGTCCCCGCCGCGGCCTTCGCCCAGCCAGCCCGTGTCGAGCTGACGCCGTTCGCCGGCTACCGTTCCGAGGCGACCGTCGACTCGTCGTCCGACCTCGGCCTCAACCGCAACGTACGCTTCGACAGCAGCGCCTTCTATGGCGTCGCCCTCGACATCCCGCTGACCCACAACTGGCAGATCGAGCTGCTGGCCAACCGCCAGAAGACCTCGCTGCGCTTCGACCACGGGCTGCTGTCGCCGGCGCAGAAGCTGGGCGACATCACCCTCGACTACTACCAGGCCGGCTTCCTCTATCAGTGGGGCCGCGGGCAGGTGAATCCGTATGTGGTGGTGACCGGCGGCGCGGCGCGCCTCGATCCGGACTTCCCGGAGGTCACCGCGGAGGACTACTTCGCCGGCAGCCTCGGCGCCGGGGTGAAGGTCTTCTTCTCGCCCAACGTCGGCCTGCGTTTCGACGCCCGTGGCTACTGGACGAATCTGCAGACCCACTACGACGACCGCTCGCGCCACGACCGCTACAACTCGAGCGGCGACCTGACCACCGGTGAAGGATCGGTGGGCTTGATCATCGCGTTCTAGGCAGCTTTACGCGGCCGCCGTTCCTGGCTTCGTCGAGGGAGCGGTCGGCGGCCGCGATGAGGTTGCTCGGGGCTCAGCGGAGCCTGAGCTCGCGGATCGAGCCGACGACCAGCACCTGCTCGGCAAGGCGGGTGAGACGACGCAGAGAGTTGATGGCTTCTACCTGCCGGTGAACCCCTTCGGGAAGAGGTCCGAAGCGTTGGTCGAGCTGTCGCAGGAGGATCTGTTGAAGGGAGCGGGTGCCTTCCTCCCGGCCCTTCTGCTCCCCAAGCTTGCGGCCCTTCTGCTCCCCGAGCTTGAGGCCCTCTCTTTTTCCTTCCTCCTTCAGCCGCTCCGACCAGGTCATCCACATCGCTCTTGTCCTCCGGCGGTTCCGCCCGCTGAGAATTTTATACTCCGCAGCTTCCGATGGTGTCAATTCGAGATACGCTTCGACGAAATCGAAGAGCAGGATGCGCTGAGGGTCAGGCATCCGGGCCTCTGCGATCCGGATCTGGCAGCTCATTTTGTAGGCTGCCCGGCTGTCCTCGCCACGGCTCATCAGGGCGGCCAGGGCCCAGGCGACGGGCTCCGGCTTGGCCAGAAATTCCGCGCCGACGCAGCGGGCGAGCCCGAAAACGACGTAGCGGAAGGGCGCAAGCTCTGGCGCGGACAGCGCGCTCTTCAGCGTGACCCGGCGCACTCCGGCCGGTCCTCCCTTCAGGTTGACGAGGATCGAGAGGATCTGCTCGCCGTATGCCGCCTGGATGCGCCCCGCATAGGCGCGGAGCCGGTCGGGCATCTGCGGACCGGCGCGGGCCTCGATCTCGATGTGGACCAGGATGACTCCGTGGCTCCTCACCGGCACGCGGGCAAGGAGGTCCGCTTCCCGCTTCCCCTGGGCAGGATCTTCCGCGAGCAACTCCTTGTCGAGGAAGCTGGCCCGCGCCGCGTCCAACTGCTCGGCCAGATCAGGGACGACCAGACCCAGAAAGCCGGGGAAGAACGTACGCAACAGAGTCTTGAACAGCCGATCGTGGTCGGGTGGCATGGCGCTCCTCGGGAGCGCCCCTCCGGCCGTCCAGTCGACCTGGAATCGCGTTCCACCCCCTTATAAGACGTAAAACACCTCTCCAATCTCACAACTTTTTTGGGGTCGAGATGCATTTCATCTCTACAGAAAGCGCGAGATGCGCCGATGCCGAAGCTATGCCACCAGCGGATAGACCCGGTTGCGGCCGCCGTTCTTCGCTTCGTAGAGGGAGCGGTCGGCGGCCGCGATGAGGTTGCGGGCGGTGATTTTGCGCCCGGGGGCCTCGTCCAGGGAGGCGAGGCCGATCGACAGGGTGACCCCGGCCAGGGCGCCGTCCTCCATCGACACGCGCGTTGTCTGCACCAGGGCGCGGATCTTTTCGGCCAGGCTGCACGCGCCGGCCATGTCGGTCTCCGGCAGGACGAGCAGGAACTCCTCGCCACCGTAGCGACCGATCCAGTCGGTGCTGCGCAGCGCTCCGGCGATCACCTGCGCGATCCGCTTGAGCAGGGTGTCCCCCGCCAGGTGGCCGTAGCGGTCGTTGACCTCTTTGAAGTAGTCGAGGTCGGCCATCGCGATGGTCAGCGGCCGGTTGTAGCGTTCGGCCCTCTCCAGCTCCTTGTCGAGCTGGCCGAAGATCGCCTCGCGGCGCAGCAGGCCGGTGAGGCTCTCGTAGGTCGCCGACTCGAACAGGCGGGCGTTCTCGAACACGGTCGCCACGTGGTGCGCGAGGAGGTTGAGCAGGTCCACCTCCTCCGCCGGATAGGCGCGCCGGCCCTCCTTGCGGCCGACCAGGATGACGCCGATCAACTGGTCCTGGTTGAGCAACGGCACCGCGAGCCCTTCCGGATCGAGGTCCGGGAGGCGCTGAAAGGCCGTGCTGCGCGCCGTGAGCTGGCTGGGCGGCAGAGGGCGCTGAGCGCGCCGCAACAGCTCGAGGCCGGGATCGTCGAGCGGCAGGAGGACGTCGCGGTCCAGCGCCGCGCCCGCTGTCTCTCCGGCACCGGTCGCGGCAGTCGCCAGCACGCCGAGAAGACCGGTCTCCGGATTGGCGAGCAGCAGCCCGGCCGACCGGACGTCGAAGATCGCGATGAGCCGTGCCACCAGGTGCTCGCCCATGAGCGGCAGCTTGCCGAAGGCCGGCAGCTCGCCGGCCAGGGCGACGAGACGCTGCCGCAGAGCCTGCCGTTCCGGAAAGAAGCGGCGGTCGATGAGCCGCTGCACAGCCCGGCGCAAAGGCGAGAAGAGCAGGCCGAGAACGAGCGTCGACCCCGAGACCACCCACGCCGAGTCGCGCCCTTCCAGCAGGTTCGAGAACAGCGCGCCGCCGGCGCCCAGGGTGGCGTAGAAGACCAGGATGAGGGTGCCGGTGAGGATCGTGTAGACGAGACTGCGCCGCACCACCAGCTCGAGGTCGAAGAGGTGGGTGCGGTAGATGGCGGCGAACAGGGCGACCGGAAAGCAGAGGAGCACGAGCGATTCGAGCGGCTCGGTCCACGCCGGCAGCGGCCAGCCGACGCGTTGCGAGACCGCCGAGGCCAGGGAGTAGAGGAGCCAGGGGAAGATCCCGGCGAGCACCAGGCCGGCCTGCTGGCGGCCGGCCGGCTGCGGCGTGCGCAACGCCTGGGCGCCGAGGAGCACCGAGACGCCGACGGCCCAGAGCGGAAGCCCGACCTCCGAGAGGAGGGTGGCGATGGCCGCGGCGCTCCAGGGGAAGATCTTGAGATGCAGCACCTGCTCGCTGACGAAGGTCACGGCGGTGAAGGTGCCGCTGCCGAGACCGACGGCATAGTAGAGCGGCACCACCCACGGCCGCCGGACCAGCCAGGCCGGGCGGTCCGGGATCAGCGACGCGAGATGGAGCTCGAGCCCCATCTGCAAACCGGTCAGCAGATAGAAGGCCGTGCGGGCGGCGAAGAACATCGGCGGGTTGCCGATGATGTTGACCGGCAGCGCGAGCTCCGCTGCGACAGCGAGGGAGAAGGCGGTGAGAAGGCGCGCCCGCAGGTCGCCGGCACCCCGGCCGGCCGGGGTCTGCGCTGCTGTCTGAGAAATTGTCTGCGATGTCTGGGCGAACGCCAGCCAGGCGATGAGGAGAAAACAGAGCACCGTCACGCCGTCGATGACGAACGGCGCCCACCGCGGCGAGACTCCCGGCACGATGGTGAGGTCGAAGGTGTTGCCTTGGCGCAACACGCGGTAGGGCGTCGGATGGCCGGGGTGCAGCCGGCCGGCGGCGAGCTGGAAATCCTCCTGATCGTGCACCGGCCGCCCGTCGATGGCAAGGATCTCGTCGCCGGCCCGCAGGCCGCCGCGGTCGGCCGGCAGCCCCGGCAATACCGAGGTCACCTTGACCGCGACCGCGCCGGGCTCGGTGTTGACTCCGATCCGCCGCTGGCCGCTATGGATCGCATCGGCAGCCCGCAGACAGAGGAGGCCGCCGGTGATCAGGAAGATCACTGAAATCAGAGACGCACGTGCATATCGCTCGAAGCGCAATGGAGTTTTCTCGAAAAGGATTGCCGTCCAGTCGCAAATTTTACCGCATCTCCGGACGCCCTTGTATCCGAGTGCGCCAACCGGCGCGGACCGTGACTCGCGCCGCACAAACGCGGTTCTGGCGCTGGTCTGGCGACCTTCTGCCGCTGATCTGAGATACCATCGGCGCTCTCTGCCGCGAGGGCTCAGCGATGCCGCGCCATCCTCACTTCTCCCCATCCGTCGACGACATTTCGGGTGCCGTGTATTCGGCGCTCGCCCACCGCCTGGCCAGCTTTCCGGGCGAGGTCTATCCGCTCCATGTGGGAGACACCTGGATGGAGCCGCCCGAAGGGTGCCGCATGGAGGATCTGACGGTGGCGCAGTATCCGGGCATGCACCGGTACGCCTCGCCGCAGGGTATGCCGGCGCTGATCGACGCGCTGGTCGAGCAGACCCGCGCGCGGAGCGGCGTCGCCACCGAGCGCGAGAACATCCTGGTGACCACCGGCGCCACCGGCGGCCTGGGCGCCGTGGCGGGCGCGATCCTGACACCCGGCGACGAGGTGCTTCAGCTCGCGCCGCACTGGCCGCTGATCACCGGCATCATCCGCTCCTTCCACGGCGTGCCGGTCGACGTCCCCTTCTTCGGCGCCGTCGACTCGCCGGAGACGGCGGTCGACGCGGTGCGCGCGAAGCTGACGCCGCGCACCGCCGCGCTCTACCTCAACACGCCGAGCAATCCGGCCGGGCAGGTCATCCCGCGGGCGTGGATCGAGGCGCTGGTCGCCTGGGCGCAGAGCGAGAATCTGTGGATCCTCTCCGACGAGGTCTACGAGGACTACGTCTACGACGGCGAGCACACCTACACCCGGCCGCTGGCGCCGGAGCGCACCTTCGCATCGCACTCGTTCTCGAAGGCCTACGGCATGGCCGGCAACCGCTGCGGCCACATCATCGGCCCCGCCTCTGCCATGCCGGAGCTGCGCAAGATCGGCCTGCACAGCTTCTACAGCACGCCGACCGCCTCACAACTCGCCGCCCTGCGCGTGCTGGGAGGCCCCGGCGCGCCGTGGATCGCGAAGGCGCGCGAGCAGTACCGCAAGTCCGGCGAGCAGGCCGCCGCCCGCCTCGGCATCGCGCCGCCGCAGGGGAGCACGTTCCTGTTCCTGGATGTCGCCGACAAGCTGGACGAGCGCGGCCTCGGCGGTTTCCTCGAAGCCTGCGTCGACCGCGGTCTCTTCGTAGCGCCGGGGCCGAGCTTCGGACCCTACCCGACGCACATCCGCCTCTGCTTCACGGCCGCGCCCCCCGACGTCGTCGCCCGCGGCGTCGAGGTGCTGGCTTCAGTGCTGGGACTTGAGCCCGGCGTGCAGGTGCGTTAAGTAGAGCGCCGTCGCCGCGTGGGCGGCCAGGAGGTTGAACAGCTCGTAGTCGATCGCCTCCAGGCCGCTCTTCTGGGGGAGGAGGCGGAAGATCGCGAGCACGCCGCGCACCTGGTCGCCGAGCTTCAAGGGCACGCAGGCCGTGAGGTTGGTCTCGCGCGCCGAGCGGCTCGGATCGACCCCTTTGGCCGCCAGGTAGATCTCGCCGCTCACCGCGGTCCTGCCGATGACGCCCGCTCCGACCGGCACGGCCGCATAGGCGGCCGGATCGATGCCGAACGAGCCGACCAGATTCAGCTCCCGGCCGGCGTCGTCCATCTCATAGATGGCCAGCTCCTCGGAGCCGATCAGGTTGATCACGATCTCCTTGATCGCGGCCAGCACCTCGCCGCGGTCGAGGGTGCTGTGGAGCTGGAAGCTCGCCACGTAGAGGTTCGCCAGGTTGTTGTTCTGCTGCTCGACCTCGAAGTACTGGCGCGAAGAGCTCTGGTTCGCCGCCTCCACCTCGGCGAGCTGCCGCCGCAGATCGCTCTGCTCGTGGTAGATGCGGTCGAGCTCCTCGCGGAGCGTCAGGAGCTTCTCCTGCAATCCCATCTTCTCGCTGAGCAGCCGGCTCTTGTCGCTTTCGAGCGACGCCACCAGCCGGCGCAGCTTCTCGTTCTCGCCGAGCAGGTCCTGGACGTAGCGCCGGGTGTCCTCGCGGACTTTGAAGACATAGCTTCCCTGGCCTTCGCCGTCCTTCTTGGCGGTCATTCGTCGACCTCCGTCGCCGCGGCTCCCGAGTAGGCGTGCTGGGGGAGCTGGAAGTAGAACGGCTGCCGCTTGCGCGGATGATTCCCCACCTCGTCCATGGTCGCCGCGTCGTAGACATGGCCGTTGGCGATCACCCAATGCACCTGCTCCGACTGCCGGATGTCCGCGGTCGGATCGCCGTCGATGATCGCGACGTCGGCCAGCTTGCCGGGCTCCAGCGAGCCGATGTCGTGGTCGAAGCCGAGATAGCGGGCGCCGTCGATGGTGCCGGCGCGCAGCGCTTCGAGCGGCGTCATGCCGCCCTGGACCATCATCCACAGCTCCCAGTGCGCGCCGAGCCCTTCGCGCTGGCCGTGCGCGCCGAGGTGCACCTGGACGCCCAGATGCTGGAGATCGGCGGCGATGCGCGCGTCGTTCAAGTGCCCCCACTCGTCCTCCGGCACCATCACGGGCCGGCGCGCCCGCTCGTCGACGACCTCACGCGGCACGAAGGACATCAGGCGCTTGTCGTTCCAGACGTCGGTCTTGGCATACCAGTAGAGCTCGCCGAAGGTGCCGCCGTAGGCGACGATGAGGGTCGGCGTGAAGCCGACCTTGCTCGCCTTCCAGAGCTGGCGCACGTCGTCGTAGATGCGCGCCACCGGCAGCGAGTGCTCGACGCCGGTGTGGCCGTCGATGACCTGGGTCATGTTGCCGGCAAAGAGGGCGCCGCCTTCCGGCACCACCATCATCCCCAGCTCGCGGGCGGCGGCGAGGATCTGCTGCCGCTGCTCGCGGCGCGGCTGGTTGTAGCTCTTGACGCTGAACGCGCCCACCGCCTGCAGGCGCCGCAGGTGGCCGCGGGCGTCGTCGAGGCTGTTGATCTCCGCCGTGATCGTGTCGTTGGCGCCGTAGAGGATGGTGCCGGTCGAGAAGATGCGCGGCGCGGTGATCAGACCGGCGCGCGCCATCTCCGAAGCGGCGAAGACGGTGTCGGTGTCGTTCGACGGATCGTGCAGCGTGGTGACGCCGAACGCCAGCGAGGCGTAGTTGACCCAGCTCGACTGCGGAATGATGCCGTCGGCGCCGAAGCTGCCGTGCCAGTGGACGTCGATCAGCCCCGGAATCACCGTCTTGCCCTTGGCGTCGAGCACCGCGGCGCCGGCCGGCACGGTCACCTGATCGCGCGGACCGACGGCGCGGATGTGGTTCCCCTCGATCAGCACGGTGCCGTCGGCGATGATCTCGTCCCCCTTCATGGTGACGACCTTGCCGCCCACGATCGCCACGGTGCCGGTCGGCGCCTCGCTTTGCGCCTGGAGGCTGATGTCCACGCCATGCGCCGGCGGATCGGGCACCCGCTCCGGCGAGCCGGCCAGGAAGGTGAAGGCGTTCTTGACGTCGAGGCTGTACACCTCCGGCCCGAGCGACCAGTGGAGCGTCTTCGAGTCGCCCGACCAGTGCAGCGACTCGCCGGCCTCGCGGGTCACCCGGGTGACCGGCACGCTGCCGCTCTTGGGGCCGATCTCGACCGTCTGGCCGGTGAGCACGAACGGCGCCACATAGGCGTTGTAGCGCTCGATGAAGGCGACCCACTTGCCGTCCGGGGAGACCTGGAACGCGGTCGCGTAGTCGCTCTGCAGGTCGGTCCGGTCCGCCGAGGCGTCGCCCCGGCCTCCGATACCGAGCGGGATGCTGGCGAGCTGCCGCTTGCGGTCCGCCCCCCGGCGGAGGACGAACACCCGGTCGCTGTCGGCGCCGAAATGCGGCTCCGAACCGTTGTCGGTGACCAGCACCGGCTCGCCGCCGCCGGACGCGATCCTGTAGACGCCGGTGTCGCGCGAGTACGCCGCGCTCCGCAGCTCGCTGCCGGCGACCCTGCTGTAGACGATCTGCTTGCCGTCCGGCGAGAAGACCGGCTCGGTGTACTGGCCCGGCCGGTCGAGCACGATCCGCCCTTCGCCGCCGGTGGCCGGCGCGACGCGGAGGGTGCCGAGCTTGGCGTCGTCCCAGGTGGTGTAGACGATGGAGCGGCCGTCGCGCGAGAACGCCGGGTAGAGCTCCCAGTGGTCGTTCTGTTTCGTCAGGCGGCGCGGCGTGCCATTCGGCAGGTCCTTCACCCACAGATGGCCCAGCGCCTGGAAGACCACCCGGTCGCCCTGCGGCGCCACCTGCACCCAGCGCAGCATCTTCGTCTTCCAGCGCTCCGGCGCCACGTCGACCGGGAAGTGCACCGCGTCGGTCAGCGTGCGGCTGCTGTGCACGTGGAACGGAATGTCGTTCACCTGCTTGCTGGCGACGTCGACACGCCGGATCTTGCCGCCGGCCCAGACGACGAGGCTCTTCGAGTCGGGCGTCCAGGCCAGGCCCGGATAGGTGCCGTGGACGGACCAGTTCTCCAGCATGTCCTTGTCGAGACCGTCATAGACCGGCTGCTCGGAGCCCGACGCCACGTCCTGGAGATGGAGCACGCTCTTGCCGCGCACCCGGCGGATGAAGGCGACCTGCTTGCCGTCCGGCGACGGCGTCGGCCGCATCGCGCTCCCCTGGCCGCCGGCGAAGATCTCGGTCTTGCCGGTCCGCCGGTCGAGGCGCTGGATGGCGTAGAGCTCGCCGTTCGGATCCTTGTTGTACTGGAACGTGCCGCCCGGCGTGATGTCCTGGGTGTAATAGAGATAGCGGCCGTCCGGAGAGAACGCCGGCTCGTTGACGTCCTTCTCGTCGTTGGGCTTCTTGGTCATCTGGAGCCCGTCGCCGCCGCTCCGGTGGTAGAGCCAGATCTCGCCCGAGCCCAGGGAGCGCCGCGCGGTGAAGTGCTTGCGGGCGGCGATGTACTCGCCGTCCGGGCTCCACTGCGGCTGGTTCAGCAGCCGGAAGCTCTCCTTGGTCACCGCGTGCGCATGGCCGCCGTCGCGGTCCATCACCCAGACGTTGTCGCCGCCGCCCTGGTCGCTGGTGAAGGCGATCTGCTTGCCGTCCGGGCTGAAGCGCGGCTGCATCTGGTACGCGATGTCGTGCGTCAGCGCCTTCGCCTCGCCGCCGGTGAAGGGGATGGAGTAGAGGTCGCCCAGCAGGTCGAAGACGATCTCCTTGCCGTCCGGGCTGACGTCGAGGCTCATCCAGGTGCCTTCGGTGACGTCGATCGGCGCCTCGGTGCGCGGGCCGGGCGGATTGTTGACGTCCCACGGCACGACCTTCTTCTCCTCCTTCTTCTCCTCCGCCGTCTTGGTGTCCGCCTTGCCGGGGTCCTCCGCCGGTTTGGGCGGTGGAGCGGGCGCCGGAATGGGCACCGGATTGGGAGTTGGACTGGGAGCCGGCGGCGTCTGGGCGGACGAGAAGGAGGCAGAGGACGACAGCAGGACGAGGCCGAGCAGCATCACGGGCAGTCTTTTCATCGCGTCAGGTCCTTGACACCACGACCCCCGGAAGGCTCCGGGGGCGCGCGGCAGAGAGAAGTCTGGGATCGTTCCAGCCAGCCGGCAGACTACGGACGCCGCGCCGGGGTGTCAAGGCATCACTGTGCCGCGGTGAGCAGCAGGACCAGCGCCTCATCGCCCGCGTCGGACTTCGAGGTGCCGACGACGATGGTCTCCCCGCGCTTGAGCCCGAACGATGTCGAGATCAGATCGCGTGGATTGCGCGGCGTCTTGTCCGCCGCATTGGAGGGCGGAAAGCTGCTCTCTTCGCGGAGTTGGAACTGTTCGATCGACAGATCATTGCCACCGGGTGCGCCCGCCGGCTCAAAGCGCAATGCGATCTTGTACCGCCGGCCTTCGCGCCCGACGAGTTGCCCTTCCGCCACTTCGGTGGTGCGCAACAGGGTGCCGTCGAGCTGCTCATAGCTCTTGAACGGCAAGAGACCGCGGATGTCCGCGAGCGCCTTCTGCGCGCCCGGCGGAAGGTCCGGAGCCGCCACTCCCGGCCGGTTGCTCGCCGCCAGCAGGACCGCCTGGAACACCTGGGTCGTGGGGCTTGAGTCCGCCTTGGCCAACGCCAGGGCGATCCGCTCGTGCGTCGGGCTGTCGGCGGTCACCTCCAAAAACTTGACGCGCCCTTCGTGTGTCGACGCGGAAGCCACGCGGCACCGATCCTTGATCGCCGCCGGACACTGCTCCCAGGCCAGCACCTCGGCGGCATGCAGGTCCAGATAGTGGATCTCGTAGCGCACGCCGTGGAAGTGGGTCGGATCGCTCTCGTCACGGGGCGCCGCCGCGGCCACGGAAGCGGTCAGCAGCAGCAGGATGGGGATGCAACGATTCATGACTCTCATCTCGATCTCCTTCAACGGGCTTTTTCGGACGTCGTCTCGGGCAGCAACCAGATGATCCGGGTGCCGCCCGCGGTGGAAAATTGGACCTGGAGCGTCGGGGCGGTGGTCTCGGGCCGCGCCTCGGCTCCTGGCGGACGTGCCGGCGTCTCTGGCATCTCCGGCGTCTCCGTCGTTTCGGCCACTCGGGGCCGCCGCGCCGGCTCTCTGCGCCGCGCCGTGTGCGCCGGCGGAGGAGGAACGACAACCGCCACGACCGTGGGGGATGGGAAGGCGGGCGGAACGGAGACGGCCGCGGAGGGAGCCGGCTGGACGGGAGCCGGCGCGACAGGCGAGACCGGCGCCGGCCCGCGCATCCGCCAGAGGCTCAAGCCCACCGCCAGCGACAACACCGCCACCGCGCCGGCCGCGAAGGCGGGAGCCCAGCGGAAAGCCCATCGCGGCTCTGTCGCTGCGGAAAGGACCGCCCGCCGCATCGCCTGCGCCTCGGCCGGCGACAGCCCCGTCTCCTCGCTCGCCGGGTCGCCTCGGCGCAGCGCCGCTCCGATCCGTTCGTTCCGGTCCATTCGCTTGGATCGATTCATTGTCCTTCTCCTTGCGGGGAGACCGACAGCAACCGCGCCAGCTCCCTCCGTGCCGCCAGCAGATGCCAGCGCACCGTCACCGCCGCCACTCCCAGCAGACGGGCCACGTCGCGCACCGCCTGGCCTTCGAGCTCATGGAGGACGATCACCGCCCGGCGGCGCGGCGACAGGCGAGCCAGAGCGGCGTGCACCGTCGCCCGCGCGACCGCCGCCGCCTCCGTGGCCTCCGGGGGTATGTCCGGCGTCTCCGCCGCTTTCAGGAAAGATCGTTCGCGCTCCCGCACCGCCATCCGGCGCCAGCGGTCGCGGCAGAGATTCACCAGCGTCCGCACCAGCCACGCCTCACCGCCGGAGTCGCCGCCGGGAACCGAGCCCGGGCTGCGGGCGGCGCGCAGGAACGTCTCCTGCACCAGGTCGCGCGCCTCCTCGCGATCCGACGCCAGCCGCACGGCGAGGCGGAAGAGCCGCTGCTGCTGACCGTCAAACAGCCGCGCGAGCCGCTCCCCCGAGCCCGCGGCGGTCTCGGTCGGAGCGGGTCTGTCGGTCGTGCGGTCCAAGAGGGCTCTCGTCGTCAGCGGTGCGTTCACGACCCAATAGACGCACCGGCCCGAGAAAGTGTTGGGGGGCGCCAACGAACAGATAAGACCGGCCAACGAAATGGAGCAGAGCGGCGACGAGTCTCAGGGGGACGACACCTGAATGGGCGCCTGGCGGTGACTGCGATCCGCAAAATAGTCTCACCGCCGTCTTGACACTGTACGGTGCCGCCGCGTAGCGTAGGCGGCATGAGTTTCAGAATCAGAGAAAAAGACTTCAGAAAAGCCCACCCCGAGCTTCCTGCCGACCTGCGGCGTCTCTGGGCAGTTCTCGAGACGGTCCGGAGCGGCGTTGCTGAAATCCACGACTCTCTGCCTCCCACAGCGGAAGAGTTGGCCGTGGGCGATCTGGGCTCCCAGGAGCCAGTCGCGATGCGCATCCGCGCCGATCTCCGGTGTCTCCTGGCTGACGCCATCGAGCCCGGCCTCCGCTCGCTGTGGGATCTCGCGAACTCTCTGTCCGACCACCCCAGCGATCCACCCACCCGTTCGTAAGGTCCGGGCGCGCCTCGGACGCCGAGCCTAAAAACACCTCACCCCCGGCCCCTCTCCCATCTCCCTTCCACCCCCCGCCGGGAGAGGGGAGAAATTCGGGATGAAGCAAGGAAAGAAGGAGGCTTCGTGAGACAGAGAGCCGTGGACTCCCTCGGTGAGCTCAAACGACTGATCGATGTGAGGGTGCGGGCTCGCGAGATGCGGAAGACGCCCACTCCTGCAGAGATGATCCTTTGGGAGGCGGTGCGTGACCGCAAGATCCTGGACAGGAAGTTCCGTCGGCAGTTCGCATTGGACTACTTCATCCTCGACTTCTACTGCCAGGAGCTGAAGCTGGTGGTCGAAGTGGATGGCGAGATTCATTCCGAGCCCGGCCAAGTGGCTCACGACGAGAACCGCGACGACTACCTGCGATCCCTGGGCTGCACCATCCTGCGCTTCCCAAACGAAGCCGTAACCAAAGATCTCAGGACGGTGATCCTCAAGATCGCCGATGCCATCGACACCCTCAAGCCGAAGTAATCATCCTGCCTCGGCGTTTCTTTCTTCCTGTTTTATCCGAAGTTCTCCCCTCTCCCGGCGGGGGGTGGTTGGGAGATGGGAGAGGGGCCGGGGGTGAGGTGCTTCCTCAGCAGTCCGAATCGCCGCGCAGGCGCTCGATCTCCGCCCGCAGCCGGGAGATCTCATCCTCGGCGGCTTTCCGCGCCTCGGCCTCGCGCTTAGCCTGATCTTCATGCTCGACGGAATTCAGCAGCCGCCGGCCGCTCGGGTGCTCGAAAACGAAAACCCGCTCACCGTCCGGGGCGACCTGAAACCAGAGCCCCGTCGTCGCGGAGAGGAGCCGCCCTTCGGCATCCAGCTCAATCGGTAGATAACGGCCCGTGGCGTCCAACCGATAGCCCACGAGCCGATACCGCAGGTCCGCCAGCACCGAGTCGACGATCACGTACTCTTCAATCCCAGCGCTCTCATAGACCTTGGCCTTCGTCTCCAGATCCGTCTGGCGAAGCCTCTCGTCCAAAGGAGAGACGACCTCCAGGATCAGGCACGGGCGGACTCCCTCCTTCTTGACCCGGAAGCTGAATCGCCGGGCGTCGTTCTTGACCCGCACGCCGCGACTTACCGAGATGTCCGGCCCGGGAGCCGGCAACCCGGGCGCGAGGAAGTGCTTCATGTCCCCCGCCACCAGGATGTTGGGGTTGGCCCGGAAGTGGTCCTTCAGAAGGGCGTAAATCTCCGCTACCGTCTCAAAATGCCGCTGCCCCTGGGTCATCTGATCGCCGATATGAGGGTTCAAGAAACGTTCGGGAGTCAGGGGAAGCTCCACCGGCTCCACTTTCCCCGCCGGACCCTTGACCCAGCGGAGCACAGTCGGGCCGGGCTCCTCCTCGGGAACCAGACGCAGGGATCTAGGCTGCCGCGTTGTCGTGATCTGCCGGATGGGATCAGCCATGCCCTCAAGTATAGGAGGGCTCCCGAGAGACGTCAAAGGTATCGAAGAGAGATGACGGAGAGGACGGAACGGCGTGTGAAGTGTTCCCTTGCAGATTGAATTTCCAATGTTCAATCTGCAAGGGTGCCGGCGAACCAGTCAAGCCGGGCTTGCCTCAGACCTTCACCTTCCCAGGACCCGCCGCCTTGACGGCGTCGTTGACCTCGGCCTCGTACTTCTTGAAGTTCTCGGCGAAGAGATCAGCGAGCTGGGTGGCCTTGGCGTCGTAGTCGGCGGGGTTTTTCCAGGTCTCGCGGGGACGCAGGACGTGGCCCGGGACTCCTTCGACGTGGGTCGGGACGTGGAGACCGAAGATGGGGTCGGTCCAGGTGTCGGCGTGGTCGAGCTCTCCGGCGAGGGCGGCGGTGACCATGCGGCGGGTGTAGGAGAGCTTCATGCGCTCGCCGACGCCGTAAGGACCTCCCGTCCAGCCGGTGTTGAGGAGCCAGACCTTGGCGTTGTGCTTCTTGAGCTTCTCTCCCAGCAGGGCGGAGTAGACGCCGGGGTGGAGCGGCAGGAAGGGGGAGCCGAAGCAGGTGCTGAAGGTGATTTTGGGCTCGGTGACACCCTTCTCGGTGCCGGCCACTTTGGCGGTGTACCCGGAGAGGAAGTGGTACATCGCCTGATCCTCGGTGAGCCGGCTGATCGGCGGCAGCACACCGTTGGCGTCGCAGGTGAGGAAGATGATGTTCTTCGGCTGGCCGGCCATGCCTCCCAGGTCGACCTGATCGAGCTGGGTGAGCGGATAGCTCGAGCGGGTGTTCTCGGTGAGCTTCTCGCTGTCGAGGTCGAGGCGCCGGGTGTGCGGATCGCAGACGACGTTTTCGAGCACGGTGCCGAAGGTGCGGGTGGTGCGGTAGATCTCGGGCTCGCCCTCGGGGCTGAGGCGGATCACCTTGGCGTAGCAGCCGCCCTCGACGTTGAAGACGCCGTCCTCGCTCCAGCCGTGCTCGTCGTCGCCGATCAGGGTGCGCAGCGGGTCGGCGGAGAGGGTGGTCTTGCCGGTGCCGGAGAGGCCGAAGAAGAGGGCGACGTCGTCCTTGGTGGCGCCGTAGTTGGCGCTGCAGTGCATGGAGAGGACGCCCTGCTTCGGCAGGTAGTAGTTCATCACGCTGAAGATGCTCTTCTTGATCTCGCCGGCGTACTGGGTGCCGCCGATGAGGACCATGCGCTCCGCCAGATCCAGGAGGATGAAGGTGCCCGACCGCGTGCCGTCCGCTTCCGGCTCGGCCGACAGGGAGGCGACGTTCCACACCGTGAAGCTTGGCTCGAAGGTGCGCAGGACCTCCGGGTCCGCTTCGCGGATGAACATGTTCTGCGCGAAGAGGCAGTGCCAGGCGTTCTCGGTGATGACGCGGACTTTCAGGCGGTAGCGCGGATCGGCTCCGGCATAGCCGTCGAAGACGAAGAGGTCGCGCCCCTTGACGTGCTCCCGGGCCTTGGCGAGCAGGCCGTCGAGCTTGGCGCGCTCGAAGGGCCGGTTGACGTCACCCCACCAGATGTCGCCGTCGGTCGCGGCGTCCTTGACCACGAACTTGTCGTTCGGCGACCGGCCGGTGTGGGATCCGGTCGTGCAGACCAGCGGCCCCTCGGCGGCGAGCACCGCTTCCTTCCGCTGCACCGCCTGCTCGATGAGACGCGCAGGCGGAAGGTTCCAGTACACCGTGCGGGCATCGGAGATCCCGAGTTTCTCCAATCCCACGCTGCTCACGGAAGGGCCGTCGTTGTGCATTCAATCCTCGGATTTCTTGACTCGGTCGGAATCAGTTTGAAGGTCAAGGTCTATTTCGACGTTTATTTGGAAGATTCGCGCAGATAGTCCGCCAGCAGCCGCGCCATCACCCGTGTGCCGGCCGGGACGGAGCTGTCGTCCGCCCGGAACGTCGGGGTGTGCAGGCCGCCGGACACCGTGCCGGGCTTGACCACACCCAGCCGGAAGAAGAACCCGGGAACCTCGTTCGCAAAGTACGCAAAATCCTCACCCGCCATGGAGGGCTCGACCAGCTTGACGTTCGCGGCGCCCAGGGTGCGTTCCAGGAGCGGCCGCACCGTGGCGGTGAGCGCCGGATCGTTGACCGTGGCCGGCGCGTTCTTCTTGTACTCCATGGTGAATGAGCCGCCGCCCGCTTTGGTCACCCCGTCCAGGATCTCGCGCATGCGGCGCTCGACTTCGGTGCGCACCTCTGCCTTATAGGTGCGCACGGTGCCTTCCAGGTGGACTTCTCCTGGAATGATGTTGAAGCGCTCGCCGCCGCGGACGATGCCGACGGTGAGGACGCTCGGCTCGAAGGGCGACAGGTTGCGCGAGCGGATGGTCTGCAGGGAGAGGATGGCCTGTGCCGCGATGACCACCGGATCGATCCCCAGATTCGGGTAGGCGCCATGCGACTGCTTCCCCTTGATGGTGATCATGAACTGGTCGACCGCGGCCATGGTGGGGCCGGGGTTGAAGCCCACTTCGCCCACCTGGAGGTCGGGGAAGGAGTGGAGGGCGAAGACGGCCTTCGGCTTGGTCTCGAACGCGCCTTCGGCCAGCATCAGCTCGGCGCCCGCCCGCTCGCCCGGCGGCGGCCCCTCCTCCGCCGGCTGGAAGATGAACTCGATGCTCCCCGGCAGGTCGGCCTTGAGCGCGGTGAGCACGGCGGCGACGCCGAGGAGCGCGGTGGTGTGCACGTCGTGGCCGCAGGCGTGGGCGACGCCGACTTCCTGGCCGAGAAAGGTGTCACGCTTGGTGGAGCGGAACGGGAAGTCGGACTCCTCGGTGACCGGCAGGGCGTCCATGTCGGCGCGCACGGCGATGCGGGGTCCGGGCTTGCCGCCCTGGAGGACGGCGGTGACGCCGGTCTTGGCGACGCCGGTCTTGACAGGCAACCCGAGCTCGCGCAGGTAGGCGGCGACCAGAGCGGCGGTCTTCTCTTCGCGGTTGCTGAGCTCGGGGTTCTGGTGGATCTGGTGGCGGATCTCGATGAGACGCGGCGCCACGCGCGCTGTTTCCTGGTCGATGCGCTGGTCGATTGGGCCGGTGCCTTGGGCAGCGGGCGCGGCAAGGGCCGGCCCGGCGAGCATGCCGACGGCGGCCCAGGCACTGAGCAGTGTTCTCCAGCAAGAAAGCATCTTATCCTCCAAGGTCCAAAGCGCTGCCGCCGCGGTCGCGGAAAACTTGCCGAGCATACACCGGGAGGCTCCGGGATAGAATCCGGGCGCCACACCTTAGAATGGGCATCCAATCAGCTTCTGTGAGGAGATAGGGACTTGAACATCGAGAATCGGAAGATCCTTGTGCTGGGGGGGTATGGCCTCGTCGGCATGGCGGTGTGCCGGGAGCTGCTGCAGCGCGGGCCACGCGAGATCCAGATCCACAGCCTGCGCATGGAGGAGTCGGAGCGCGCCCGCGAGGAGCTCGCCCCGGAGGCGGGGACGACGACGATCTCGGTGTCGGCCGGCGATCTCTTCGGGCTCACCCAGGGCGGCTCGAAGCGCGAGAAGATCCGCGCCGAGCTGCACACGCTGAGCGACGAGCACCTCTCCGTCTTCTATCTGTACCGCTTGCTCACCGAGTCGAAGCCGGAGGTGGTGATCGACTGCATCAACACGGCGACCGGCATTGCCTACGGCGACATCTTCAAATCCGCCGAGGCGCTCCTGCGCAAGCTCGACGACGGCGGTGAGCCGATCGACGAGGCCACGGCCGAGAGCCTGCTTGACGCGCTCTACATGCCGCGCCTGATCCGCCACATCCAGGTGCTCTACCGCGGCATGATCGACGCCGGCACCGGGGTCTACGTCAAGGTCGGCACCACCGGCACCGGCGGCATGGGGCTCAACATCCCCTACACCCACTCCGAGGAGCGGCCGAGCCGGGTGCTGCTGTCGAAGAGCGCCATCGCCGGCGCGCAGTCGATGCTCCTCTTCCTCATGGCGCGCACCCCCGGCGCGCCGATCACCAAGGAGATCAAGCCGGCGGCGGCGATCGCCTGGAAGAAGATCGCCTACGGCCCGATCTACCGCCGTGGCAAGCCGCTCCGCATGGTCGACGCCAAGCCGCAGCCGCTGGGCGCCACCTTCTCCAGCGACGATCCGGCGGCGGCGCGGGAGACGGACGCGCTCTACGAGAACGTGTTCATCGACACCGGCGAGAACGGGGTGTTCAGCCTGGAGGAGTTCGTGACGGTGTCGAGCGGCGCGCAGATGGAGCTGGTGACACCGGAGGAGATCGCGAGCTACCTGGTGTTCGAGATCGAGGGGCGGCAGACCGGGCGCGACATCGTCGCCGCGCTCGACGGCGCGGTGCTCGGACCCACCTACCGGGCGGGCGTCCTGCGCCACTGGGCGATCGACCGCATGCTGGACCTCGAGAAGCAGCACGGCGTGCACAGCGTGGCCTTCGAGATGCTGGGTCCGCCGCGCAACGCCAAGCTCCTCTTCGAAGTCCACCTCCTGCGCCTCGCCTTCGGCACCATGACCGCGGTCCGCAACGCCGCCGCGGAGCAGGTGCGCGACGCCCTCGACCACCTGGTCCGCTCGCAGCCGGACGTCGCCAACCGCATCCTGGCGATCGGTACGCCGATCCTCCTCGACTCGGGGGAGGTGCTGCGCGGTCCGCACGTGCTGGTCCCCGGCGGCGCGCAGAGCGAGCCGGTGACTCCGGAGAAGCTCGAAGGCTGGGTGAGAGACGGCTGGGCCGACCTCCGGCTGTCCAACTGCCAGCTCTGGATCGACCGCTGCAAGAACATCCACACCCAGGTGGAATCCATCCCTGCCCACGACACCTCCAGCCGCCACCTCCGCAGCCGCCGCTTCTGGCGCGAGGACGAGGCGATTCACCCCGGCAAGATCGTGGGCTGGATCCTGGAGAACGAGGACGGGGGGTGGCGGATCAAGCGGTAGGGGATAGAGAAGGGGGAAGGGCCAAGAGGCGGCGTCCCCCTCTCACTTCATCTGCGCGGTCTTGGGGCTGGGACTCCGCCGTTTGGGGGCGGACGATACAAGGGGCGGGGCGGCATCTTTCATCCAGTCCGGCCAGTGTGCAGCCGCTTCACGGCTTGTCTTGTCGACAAAAGCCCAGAAAGCCCGGCTCCGCGGATTGTCGTCCCTTCGCAAGACTTTCACAGTGCTTCCTCCTTCGTCTCCGCGATCGCCTGTGCAATGTCGAGAATCGCGGCCTGCTCCCGCAGGATATAAGAGCTTGGTGACATTGTGACACGGAGCCGCGCCGTTGCGCGGTTCCATTGAACAATCTTGCCGTCTTCCTTCCTCTTCAACCGGTACCCTCCGCTCAAGCTCATGGAGAAGAGGTCGAAGTACCGGCGGGCGCTCACGCCGACGAAGGGCTCGAAAAGGACCTTGCCCGGGCTCGGTTCCTCCACAGCGACAGCGTCGGAATGAAGCTCCTGAGCTCGGCTCTTGGGATAGGGCTCGACATAGACGACCCTGCGGACTCCGGCCGCCACAATGTGCTTCGCGCAATTATGGCAAGGAAAAGTCGTGGAGTAGAGGGTCGCTCGCCTCGGGCTCACCCCGTTCCGCGCGCAGCTGAGGAGAGCCTCCATTTCGGCATGAACTGCGCGCCCGAACTCGGTCAAGTCATGGATCTGGCTTCCTCTCAGCAGTTTCCGTCCCTCTTCCAGGAGGTCATCGTCCGGCGTATCGGCAGGGCGCAGGCGCCGCATGACGTCGAGAATGATCTCGCCTCGTCTCTTGTCGTTCGAGTCGTAGCCCCACTCATGGTCTCGTTGGTCCGCTGCGTCCGGCCAGTAGAGACCTCCGCCGAAGCAGGGCACATCGTTGGCGCCGACCGCGATCACTTCTCCTTCTTCCGAAGTCACGACCGCTCCCACCTGGCGCGACAGCGAAGCTGACCGCAGGGACGAGGAGTAGGCGATGAACATGGCGCTCTCATCGGCCGTCGGGGTGATGTAGGGATGACCGAACAGCAGATCGAGAAAACGCTGGAGCGCCTGGGTCGGCTCCTGCTGGAGGCTGATGAACACATCGGCCAGGTGGAAGGTGTCCCGGGTCTTCTGACCGAAGGGATCGGCCTCCTCCTGGTCGCGGTGGATCAATTCAAGAGCCCTCGTCTCTGGAACGGCTGCTTCCTTCTGAAGGTAACGGAGCCTCTCCTTCTCGGAAGAGTAGACTCCGATCAGGAAAAATCCCTCGCCATAGATTTGACGGAGCGTCTGCACCTCATCAGGGTGTTTCAGCGAACGCAGGATGTGCGCTCGGCGCCGGAGAGGCTGTTGTCGATCGCCGCGTGCCTGGTTCATCAAGGCCACCGCAAACAGGGCGAGGATGTCGGCTCGCTGGGTGAGCTGACGAACCCGTTTGGCGGCGTCCATGGAAGCGGCCAGGCGTTCAGACTCCGAGCTGCCTTGGCTGTCCACCTCCGCTGAGCTGAACACGATCTCCTGGAGAAAGCCGCTGAGCCGGATGGTCTTGGCCTCAAAGAGAAAGCGGGCCAGGTGATCAGCGAGGAGGTGCTCAAAATGGTCGAGGTTCGTCCCTACAGCACCGACGAGCCCGAGGACGATCTCGCCGTCCGGGTACTGGAGGGCGCTGAAGGGGCCGAGTCCCGCAATCCTTTGCTGGTTCGAGCGAAGAGTCATTCTGAGTGACGACGATCTTACCCCAAACGGTATCTCTGGGGCACCCCTCCCCCGCCGCGGCGGGAGAGGGAGGTTGTCGTCAGGGTCTCAGTGCGCCGCGCCGCCCTTGGGGGGCGTGGGCACGGTGACTTTCTTGGGCGGGTTCTTCTTCAGCTCATCCAGCAGGTGGGCGATGGCCTTTTCGAGGCTTGGGTCGTGCCCCTTGGCGACTTCGTCGGGGCGGTCGATGACTTCCATGTCGGGGGCCACGCCTTCGTTTTCAACCGCCCATTTCCCGTCCGTGGTGAAGAAACGGAAAGAGGGGATGCTCAGCGAGCCGCCGTCGAGGAGCGGCGGTGAGTTGGTGAGTCCGGCGAGGCCGCCCCAGGTGCGGGTGCCGATCAGCGGACCGAGCTTCATCTCCCGGAAGTAGAAGGGGAAGGCGTCGCCGCCCGAGCCCGCTTCGCCGTTGATCAGGGTGGCTTTCGGCCCATTGTTGTAGAAGGCCGGCGAGGTCGTGGGCTCCCCGTTGCGCTGCGCCCAGTAGTTCATCAGCGGCCGGCTGAGCAGCGCGATCATGCGGTCCGGCACGAAGCCGCCGCCGTTCCAGCGGTCGTCGAGGATGAGGGCGTCCTTGTTCGCCTGCGGATAGAAGTACTTGAACAGCTCGCGGTTGCCCTTGGTCGCCGTGTCCGGCAGGTGGAGGTAGCCGATGCGGCCGCCCGAGGCCTTGTCGACCTTGGCGCGGGTGGCCTGCACCCAGTCGAGGTAGCGCAGGTTCTGCTCGCTCGCCACCGGATGCACCCGCTCTTCGTGCGCCCCCTGGAGCGACGGCTGGCTGTTGACCAGCAGGGTGACGACCCGGTCCGCCTTCGCCATCAACAGGCGGTAGAAGTTGTCGACGCCCTTCGTGGTCTCGCCGTCGACCGCGAGGATGTAGTCGCCGGCCGCGACGTGGATCCCCGGCTCGGTGAGTGGGGAGCGGAAGTCCTTGTGCCAGTTCTCGCCGGGGAAGATCTTCGCGATGCGGTAGTAGCCCGACGGGTGGGCTTCGATCTCGGCACCCAGGAGGCCGTGCTCGACACGGTCGGGGCCCGGCTCGTCGCCGCGCTCGACGTAGACGTGGCCGGCCGAGATCTCGGAGCCCAGCTCGGTGAGGATGAAGTCGAGGTCGGCGCGGGTGGCCATGGACGGCAGGAGCTGGGCGTACTTGTCGCGCAGCCCTTTCCAGTCCGTGCCGTGCAGCGCCGGATCGTAGAAGAAGTCGCGGAAGGTGCGCCAGGCGTCGACGTACATCTCGTTCCACTCCGCCCGCGGATCGATCTGGAGCTCCAGCCGGTCGAGCGCCAGCTTGCCGTCACCGGCCTTCTGACCCGGCCGCGCGTCGACGATCCCGTAGGTCCGTCCCTGGCGGTAGAGGATCTTCTTGCCGTCGGCCGACAGATCGTAGGAGGCCACACCGCTGAGCACGGTGGACTCCTTCTGCTCCTTGAGGTCGAACTGCTTGAGCTCCGGCGGCGAGCCCGCGCCGCCGCTGAAGATGTAGTAGGCGGCGTCCGGTCCGGCAGAGAGGCCCTGGTAACCGCCCGGAGCGCCAGGGAGCGCGCGCACGCGCTGCTCGAAGCCGTCGGCGTCGATCCGGACCGGCTTCGTCTTCGCGGGCACGGCGTCGGCCTCCGCCTTCTCGCCGTCGTGGCCCTTCTCCTTCGCCTTGGCGCTCGTCTTCGCGGACGCGTCGTCGAGCTTCGGCGGGGTCGGCTTGCCCGGTTTCCCCGATTTGCCCTGCTTGTCGGCCGCCTCGGCTTCCTGGATCGCTTCTTCGTCGCTCTTCGGCAGGAACAGTCCGGGGCCGTCCTTGGAGAGCACGGCGACGTAGGCGCGGGTCGGGTTGGTGTAGACGTAGTCGAACTCGAAGCCGCTGAAGGTCAGGTTGTAGTCGCGGTTGGAGAAGAAGTAGAGATAGCGGCCCTGGGGATCGAAGGTCGGCTCGGAGTCGTTGGTGAAGCCGCTGGTGAGCTGCTGCGCCTTGCCCTGCTCCAGCGAGTAGACCCAGATGGCCGCCAGGTTGTTCGCCCCGAGCTTGGTGTAGGTCAGCCAGCGGCTGTCCGGAGACCAGTGATAGTCGGTGATGTCGCCGCGGTTTGACCTGTCGGCGTCCGTGACCTTGCCGCTGTCGACGTCGACCCAGCGCACGTGATGCTCGGTGTCGCCGAAGGCGAGCTTGCGCGAGTCGGGCGACCACAGGGGCGGATAGCGGTAGACGCCGCCGTCGGTGGTGACGCGGCGCTCTTCGCCGGAGCCGTCGCTCTTGCGCATCCAGATCTCATACTCGCCGGTACGGTCGGAGAGATAGGCGATCGAGCGGCCGTCGGGCGACCAGACGGGATCGATCTCCCGCGCTCCGGGCGTGCGGCTGATGTTGCGCGCCTCGCCGTTCTCGGCCGGCACGGTGAGCACCTCGCCGCGGGCGCCGAACACCGCCCGCTTGCCGGTGGGCGAAAGGGCCAGGGACTGGATGTCGGAGGTGACGTTCTTGAAATAGGGCAGAGTGTGCGGCAGGTCGCCGGTGACGTGGATCACCACCTGACGCGGCGGTCCGGCGGCGGGATCGAGCAGCCAGAGCGTGCCGCCCTTCTCGTAGACGATCCGCTTGCCGTCGCTGCTCGGCCAGAGGACGTCCCAGTCGGTGTGATTCGTCGCCCTCTGGACTTTGCGCGTGGCCGGGTCGAGCGAGTAGAGGTTGAGGACGCCGCCTTCGCGGTCGGAGTCGAAGTAGATCGTGTTGCCGACCCACACCGGCAGGCCGTCGGTGCCGTCGTAGTCGGTCAGCCGCTCGGCGCTGCTCTTGGCCAGGTCGTAAAGCCAGACGTCCTGCGCGCGCCCGCCGTGGTAGCGCTTCCAGCCGCGGAACTCGGTCTGCACCGGTGTGTAGGCGATCTTCGTCCCATCCGGAGAGAAGCTGCCGGTCGAGCCCTCAGGCATCGGCAGCGGCTGCTCCATGCCGCCGGCGACGGGCACCAGGTAGAAGCGGGCGATGCGCTCGCTCCAGGGGGTGCGGTGCGCGCCGAAGAGCACCTGTTTGCCGTCCGGCGTCCAGCCCAGCACCTGGTTGTCATAGCCGCCGCGCGGCGGCATCTCGCCGATGTCGTTGTGGAACGTCAGTTGCCGCGGCGTGCCGCCGTCGACGCTGATGACGTAGACCTGGCGGTTGCCGCCGTACTGGCCGGTGAACGCGATCCACTTGCCGTCCGGCGAGAACTTCGGGAACAGCTCCTCGCCCAGGTCCGAGGTCAACCGCTGGGCGGCGCCGCCCTCGACGCCGGCCAGCCACAGGTCGCCGCCGTAGACGAAGACGATCTTGTCGTTGTGGATGTCGGGATAGCGCAACAGGCGCGTCCCGGTGTCCGTCTGCGCGAAAGCGGCTCCCGAAGACAACAGGGAGGCCGCGGTGAGCGCCATGATCCATCTGCGCACGAAAAACTCCTTTCCGAGGGCGATCCCGCCCTCCTCCGCATCCCAATACGAGGTCAGGGGCCGGAAGTTACGTCGCCGGCAGGAGCCGGCTCCCCTGCGAAATGGACGGTCCGGGTGGGGAACGCGAGAGCGATCCCGGCGTCTTCGAGCCGGCGCAGGAGAGCGAGATTGATCGCCTGCTGCCGGTCCATATAGAGGGTGTAGTCGGGCGACAGTACGGCGTAGGCGACCTCGAATTCAAGGCTCCACTCCGCCAGCCGCTTGAGGTGCGCCCGGCCGAAGCGCACCTGCTCCTGCGCCTCCACGATCTCGCGCACCAGGCCGGGGATCGCGGCGAGCGCCGCGGCCGGAGTGCCGTAGACCACGCCGAACGTCAGGGTGACCTGGCGCTCCGCCATCCGCTTGAAGTTGCGGATGCGGCTCTTCAGGAGGTCGCTGTTGGAGATCACGATCTGCTCGCCGCCGGCGCCGCGCAGGTGGGTGGTCTTGAGGCCGACGTTCTCCACCGTGCCGGTCAAGTCGCCGATGTTGATGGTGTCGCCGAGGACAAATGGCTTATCGAGGACGATCGAGAGCGACGCCAGCAGGTCGCCCAGGATGTTCTGGAGCGCCAGCGCGACCGCGATGCCGCCGACGCCCAGCCCGGCGACCAGCGCCGTGACGTTCACCCCTACGTTGTCCAGAATCAGCAGGAGGACGACCGCGCTCAGCACGGCCTTGGCGATGAAGGCGAGGAGGCCGATCAGGGTGACCGACGCCGCGTCTTCGACCATCCGCTGCCGGCGGGTGCGGGCCACCCAGAAGTCGATGCCGGAGAGCGACCACAGCGCGAGCTGGATCAGGACCGCCAGGACGGCCGCGGTGCGCAGGGCGGCATCGAGATGATGCGGCAGGTTGAGAAAGAGGCCGCCAAGGTAGATCACCATCACCAGCAGCAGCCACCGCCGGGTGCGCCGCGCCAGCTCGACCACGAGATCGTCCAGCCCGCTGGCGGTCTTTCCGGCGAGCTTGCTCACCCGCCGGACGATCAGGCGCCGGAGAAGCAGCAAGGCCAGAAAGGACACCGCCGCCACCCCCGACGCCGTGATCCAGGCGCGCACGGAGCTGTCCAGGAATCGGACGTCGAGCCACCGCCAGTCGAGTCGGTCGAGGAGCATGGGAGTCAGGGCAAGCGACGGACCGCCCCATCCGGAGGACGGGGGGAAACGGCGGGATGGTATCAGACGAGCGCCACGCCGCCCACTCTCTTGCCGCCGGGGAGCCCCGGCGTTACCATGCAGCCGGTGCCGCGAGGGCGGCCGACGGTCCGCGTAAAGGTTTCAACCCTCCCTTGCCGTGCTTCCATCACCTTCGTTCCACGCCCCAACCGCGGACAACGGGCGGCGTGAAAGGGCTCGCTCCCTTTCGCAGGAAGGAAGGTCTGTCATGTCCGCAGAGACCCCCCGGTCCGTGCTCCCGGACTCGCCCAATCTCGAATGGCTTCACAAGCAGGCCAAGCGCCGGCTGGACGAGCTGCGAACGGCGAATCCGGCGGCGAAGCTGGCCGGCGCACAGCTCGAGCTCGCCAGGCAGTACGGTTTTTCGAGCTGGCGGGCGCTCAAGGCGCACGTCGATTCCCTGACGCTGGACGGCCAACTGTTCGCCGCCGCGCGGAGCGGTGACTCCGCCACCCTGGCCGCGCTGCTCGATCGGCATCCCGCAAAGCTGCAGGTCCGTGCGCAGCCGTACGACATGTCGCTCCTGCACCTCGCGGCGACCCATGGCAACCTCGCGGCGGTCGACCTGCTGCTGCGGCGCGGTCTGCCCCCCGACCTCCGCGAATCGGGCGACAACACCTCTCCGCTCCACTGGGCCGCGGCGCACGGCCACCTGGACGTCGTGCGGCGGCTGGCGGACGCGGGCGGCGACGTGGTCGGGCATGGCGACGATCACGCCCTGGAGGTCATCGGCTGGGCCACGTGCTTCGACGCGTGCCACGGCGACGTCGCGGAGCTGCTCGTCGAGCGGGGCGCGCGGCATCACATCTTCTCGGCAATCGCGATGAATCTCGCCGGCGAGGTCCGCCGCATCGCGGCGGCCGATCCGGCGGCGCTGAGCCGCCGCATGAGCCGCAACGAGGATCACCGGCAGCCGCTGCACTTCGCCGTCCTGAAAAACCGTCCGGAGATGGTGGAGCTACTGATGGACCTGGGCGCCGATCCGCTGGTGCGGGATGGCTCCGGCTACCCGGCGGCGGTCTACGCCACGGCGCCCGGCATCGACCGGCGCGTTCTGGAGACGATCCGGGCCCGTAGTGGAACGACAGACCTCTTCACCGCCCTCGCGCTGGACGATTGGGACGCCGCCGAGCGGCTCGTGCTTCCCGGCGACGGCGACGGCGTGCTGCACCTGATGGCCAAACGGGGCCATCTGCCCGCGGTGAAATGGCTGCTCGATCACCGCTTCGATCCCAACGCCCGCTGGTGGCATTGGGATGCCCAGGTGACCCCACTGCACCTCGCGTCCGCGCAGGGGCATGCCGAGATCGTGCGCCTGCTCCTGGAGGCCGGAGCCGATCCTGCCCTCCGCGACAGCAAGCACGACGGCGATGCGATCGGCTGGGCCACCCAATTCGGGCAGCGGGAGATCGTCCGGATTCTTACTTCGAGGCGAGCTCGGCGGTCGGAGCCTGCTGGTGAGCCTTCGGATCAGACTCCCCCGCCTCGGCGGTGACCTTATAAAAGAGCATGTCGGGAGCCAGGGAGTGGATCTTGCCGCCGTTCTGCACCGAGACCACCTCGTGGATGACGGCGCCGGCCTTCAGCTCTTTCTCCTGGATGGTGAGCTGGATCTTGCTCTTCCCGCCGTCGACCAGGAAGCGGAGCCGGATGTTCGAGAGATGGGAAGTCTTCTCCAGCCCCATCGTGTCGATGACGACCCGGACCGACTGATTGCCGGCGTTGTATTCCGCGTTCCACTTCACACCGTCAGGGGTGTCGTTGGCGAAAGCGCTGAGAGAGAAGAGGAGGATTCCAGCCGCGAAGCAGGCAACTCGTTTCATGCGATCTCCTTGGTGGTCGGTGCGCAGGCTGAGCACCGAGACGGCGCCGCCTTCCTGTCCGGCTCCGCCTTGAGAGGAGGAGATGCTGATGGGCCGAGGGAGGGGTCCGGTATCCCTGCCGGGGGTGAGATCACCCAGCCTGTGCCTTTAGCGGGAGGTTGTCAAGCTATTTGGAGCTCTGCTGGGACTCGGCGCGTCGACAGGCGCATATCCTCGGCCTGGGCTGGTAGCCTGTGCTCAGGAGGATATGATGGCGCCGATGATTGAGCCTGGACGCGGAGACGGTGACGATCGAACGACAAGGCGACGCCCTAGCCCTCCGCCGGTGACGTCAGGTGGTTGGGATCGGTTCTATGCCGACCCGTCGCTCGTCTGGCCGCCGGAGATCGAGCTGGAAGCCGATCCGGCTCCACAGGAACGTTCCGCTCTCTGATGCACGTCCTCGATACCGACATCTGCAGCGATCTCATGAAGCGCACTCACCCGGCGCTGGTCGAGAGGGTGAGAGACTTCGCTCCTCGCGACCTCAAGGTCTCTGTCGTCACCGTCTTCGAGTTGGAGTAGGGAATCCTGCGGAGCGACCGTCGCGACTTTCTGCGCCGCGTCGTCCGGGCTTTCCTGGAGAACGTCGAGATCTTGGACTGGACGGACTCCGCGGCGCGTGAAGCCGGCGCCGTCCGGGCCGAGCTCGCGGCGGCGGGCAGCCCGATCGGCGCCTACGACCTGCAGATCGCCGGCCACGCCCGCATTCTGGACGCGACCCTCGTGACCAACAATCTTAGGGAATTCTCCCGCGTCCCCGGCCTCCGCTTGGAGGATTGGGTGGGGAACGCAAAGCCATCGGCGTAGCTCACACCACCCGCAGCAGACTCGACTGTCCTGCGTCTTCACCCACCGCAAAATCCCGCAACCGGACCGGCAACCGCCGGGCTCCCCAGGTGCCGGGGGGGCCGGCGAAGCGGCCGGGGCAAGGGGTGCCGCAGACGGTACAGTGACCTTCGGAGGTCAGATTCCAGGCTTTCAGCTCGTACCAGTCGCGGACGATGAGATCGGTGCCGCAGCCGTGGCAGGAGGTGGTGCCGCCGGCCGGGTCGTGGACGTTGCCGGTGTAGACGTAGCGCAGGCCGTTGGCGAGCGCGATCTCACGCGCCCGGGTGAGAGTCGCGGGTGGCGTCGGCGGGTGGTCCAGCATCTTCCAGTCCGGATGGAAGGCGGTGAAGTGGTGCGGTACGTCGGGGCCGAGCGCGTCCATCACCCAGCGGGTCATGCGGTCGATCTCCTCGCTGGAGTCGTTCTCGCCGGGGATGAGGAGCGTCGTGATCTCGAACCAGACGTCGGTCTCCTTCTTGAGGTAGACCAGCGTCTCCTTGACCGCCTCCAGCGAACCGCCGCAGATCCGGCGGTAGAAGTCTTCGGTGAACCCCTTCAAGTCGACGTTGGCGGCGTCCATATGTCGGTAAAACTCCACCCTGGGCTCGGGGCAGATCTCGCCGGCGGTCACCGCCACGGTCTTCACTCCCACCTCGCGGCAGGCGTCGGCGACGTCGATCGCATACTCCATGAAGATGACGGGATCGTTGTAGGTGAAGGCGACGCTGGCGCAGCCGAGACGCTGCGCGGCGCGGGCGATCACCTCGGGGGTCGCCTGGTCGGCCAGGGTGTCGGTCTCGCGCGACTTGCTGATGTCCCAGTTCTGGCAGAATTTGCAGGCCAGGTTGCAGCCGGCGGTGCCGAAGGAGAGCACCGAGGTGCCGGGCAGGAAGTGGTTGAGCGGCTTCTTCTCGATCGGATCGACGCAGAAGCCGCTCGAGCGGCCCCAGGTCTTGAGGACGATCTGGTCGTTTTCCCGGGCGCGCACGAAGCAGAGGCCGCGCTGCCCTTCGAGGAGCTTGCAGAAGCGCGGGCAGAGATCGCATTGGATGCGCCCCTCGCGCCCAGTACCGAGGGCGTGCCAGTATTTCGTCGGAACCGTATCGTTCAGCATTCTGTCCATCCCATGGAGGCAACCGGATCCGGCGGTCTCCGCATTCCCTTGCGGGCTCCGTGCTAGCGTATGCGCCGTGCCGCCGCTCTTCCTGCAAAAAGGACTCAATGCCTGGCGCCGGGTGCGGAACGGGCTGCCGGCGCGGGGCGGTGTCTCGCCGGAGGTGCCGAACGACCTCTTTCAGGCGCTCGCGGCGGTGTACGCCTTCGCCGCGGGATACGCCGCCGGGCAGCGGGTGCTCGATCTCGGGTGCGGCACCGGCTATGGCAGCGCCCGGCTGGCGGCGGCCGGCGCGGCTTCCGTGGTGGGGATCGATTCCGACGCGAAGAGCCTCGCTTATGCGCGGCGGCGGTTCCCGGGAGCCCAGTTCGTGAACGGCACGCCGGAAGCACTGCCGGAAGACGTAGGCACGTACGATCGGATCATCGCGGCCGATCTGCTGGCGCACCTCAAGACGCCCGCCGTCGTCCTGGACGGTGCCATCCGCCGCCTCGCTCCCGAGGGCCTCCTGCTCGCGGCGGTGCCACCGATTCTGGACGACCGCACGATGGAGCGGCGCCAGGCGACGGGCAGTCACCTCTCCAACCTTTATCTATGGGATTGGGAGTCGCTCTTCCGCAAGCGGTTCCAGACGGTTCGCCTGTTCCGCGCCGAACCGCCTGCCGGAGCCGTGCTGGATCTCGCGAGCCCGTTCCCGTCCAAGCTCCGCGCCGAGGATTTCCGTTGGGAAGAGATCTCGCCGGCCCAGCTCGGCGCCGCGGGCTCGCTCAGTGTCGTGATCGTCGCTCAATCCGGCCGATAGCCGCGCAACGGGTTGTCGAACCCGTGGCAGCCGTCGCGGACGAGCACCGTCTCGGTCTCGAAGATCCGGGTGCGCTCGGCGAAGCCGCCGTCGCCGGTGGGGACGGATTCGGCGATCCGCTGGCGCCGCAGCTTGTGGTCGGCGCGCGAGTTGAAGTGGACCACGAAGCTCTTGCGGGTCAGCGAGGGATTCTCCACCGCCGCGCCGCCGTGCAGGAGCGAGGAGTGCCAGATCAGCACGTCGCCCCGCTTGCAGAGCAGGGTCTCGGTGGACAGGCCGCGCGCCGCGGTCTGCTGGCGGTCGTGCTCCGCCATCGCCGCCGACTCCTTCTCCCCGTAGCGGCTGTGGTCGAAGCGGTACTCGCCGGGCTCGAACTGGTAATACGGCAGGCGGTGTGAGCCGGGCACGTAGACCAGCGGTCCGCAGCCGGGGAGGATGTCCTCCAGGGCGATCCAGGCGGCGAGCAGGTGGCTGGGCGGCGTCGTGGGCACGAACACCGGATCGCGGTGGAGCGCCTGCTGGCTGCCGTACTCGAAGAACAGCGACTGCGTGGCGACCGCCGGCGCGCCGAGGATCAGCTCGACGTGCTCGAACACCGGCTTCAGGAGATAGGCCGCGAGCGCCGGCTCCGACCACGAGTGGAGATCGGCGATGCGGTAGGACGGCAACCGCTCCTGGGCTTCATCGACCGTAGCCAGCGGGCGCATCGGCCCCGTCCGCGCGAAGGCGAGGTCCCACGGCTTCTCCCGCCAGGCGCGGTCGACGTCCGCCTGGATGCCGGCGCAGACCGCCTCCGGGAGACCGGACGGAAAGATCATGTAGCCGCGTTCCACGAACGAGCGCAGCCGCTCCGCCTGCTCCGCCGTGACCTCCCCCTTGCGCAACCGGCCGTCCAGCCGGCGCAAGGCGTCCGGCTGGTCTACCCAGAGATCGCTCGCCAGCAGACCGTCCGCCGTCAGCGGGCCGGACGCGGCGGTTTTCTTGCCCAGAAGATTTTGCAGGATGTTTCGCACGCCCCTGAAGATATCCCAGGTCCAAGAACCCCGGCATGCCCACGGCCGCCGTGCGTTCACCCGCGACCGGCGCCCATCCTCCCGTCGCCTCCACCGGCACTGCGGCCGCGACACCCGGCCCGGATGCTCCGGGCGCCGCGGCAGGAGCGGCAACACCGCGCCGCGGAGCGTTGTCACCGGCGGTCGCCGCGGCGCAACCGCCGGTTGGCGCCACCCGACCGCCGGCAGCCGCCATCCAACCCGTGGGTGCGGAGCCGGGTGCCGCGGGTGGCACCGCGGGAGCCGCGGGTTCGGCGGCGGGAGCCGCGGGTTTTTGCGCTGCGGAGCCGGCCGAAGTCTACTTCGCCTCGGGTGCCTCCGTTGACGCCAACGCGGAGAGCTCGCTGATCGAGCGGACCACGCCTCCCCGGACGACGGAGCGGACCTGGCGGAAGGCTTTGGTGTCTTTCGTCGGATCGGCTCCCAGGAAGAGGAGGTCGGCGAGCTTGCCCTTCTCCACGGTGCCGATCTCCTTGTCGCGGCCCAGGGCCAGCGAGCCGCCGCGGGTGGCGGAGACCAGCACCTGCATGGGCGTCAGGCCGGCTGCCTGCATCGCCTCCAGCTCGGCGTAGATGGAGGGGCCGTGCAGGGTGAGCGGGTTGCCGGCGTCGGTGCCCATGGCGATGGTGATGCCGGCGTCCGCCACCTTTTTCAGGTTGGCGGCCATCGTCTTTTCCCGCTCGGCGGTGCGGGCCTCGATGCGCGAGATGCGGTCCGCCGGGACGTCGGTCGGGGTACCGGCCGTCTCCGCCACTTTCTTCAAGGTCAGCGGGTCGACGCAGTGATTGGGATCGTCGACCGCCGGGACTTTGTGATTTGCCGCGCCGTCGAACATCCGCAGATAGCCGCGGCCCACGGTGAGAGTCGGGCAGTAGATGGCGTTGTTCTTCTTCACCAGGGCCAGGAATTCGTCGTCGACCGCCGCGTCTTCCACGCTGTGGACGAGCAGCTTCGCTCCCGCGCGGAGCGCCGACTTGGCGGTCGTCAGCTCCGTCGAATGGACGATCAGCGGCAGGCCCATCTTCGCCGCTTCCTCACCGCCGGCCTTGACAGCCGCGAAGACGTCCTCCGGCTTGCGCTCCTTGACGTCGATGTACCAGACCTTGATCGCTCCGGCGCCGCTGTCGGCCAGGTAGCGGACGGCGGCGCGCGCGGTGTCCGCATCCTTCAGATAGATGAACTGGCGCTCGCCGGCCAGGTTCAGCCAGTGGTCGAGGGTCGACAGGAGGGGGCCGGCGGTCTTCACCCGCGGCTCGTCGGAGAGCGGCTCGGCCCAGGCGGGCAGCCGGTAGGTCCAGGGGTAGCCGCCGACGTCGAAGACCGAGGTGACGCCGGAGCAGAGCCAGGAGTGGCCGAAGCGGTCGGGGTGGCGGCGGAGGTCCCCCTCGACCTCTTCATAGGGATGATGGTCGCGGACGTCGAGGGCGTCGGGCCGCCCGTCCGCCCAGCCGGTCTGCGAGAAGTGGACGTGGGCGTCGATCAGGCCGGGGGTGAGCCACTGGCCGCTCACGTCGGTGGTGTCGACGCCGTCGGGCACCGGGCAGGCGGCGCGCGGTCCGGCGCAGTCGATCTTGCCGTCGCGGACCAGCACCACGGAATCGGGAACCGGCGCGGCGCCGGTGCCGTCCACCAGGGTCGCTCCCACGAAAGCCCGCGGCGCCGGCGGCACGCCGGGGAGGGTGGAGAAGGCGGTGCTCACCGCGATCTTCCACCCCTTCGGCGTCTGCACGAAGAAGCGTTCCGACAGGCCGGCGTCCTCGCGCGCGCCGTAGCGCACGCGGTAACGGTAGGTGCCGTAGACCAGGCCGGGCCGGATGGAGGTGAGATGGATGTCGTCCGCCTCGATGTGGTCGGGCCACCCCTGCCCCGCGGTCGCCGCGAGGTCCTTGAAGCCGAGCTTCGGACCGTCCGGGCCAGTGCGCACCAGGCTGTCGGAGTCGAGGTAGCAGGCGAGGTAGGCGTCCACGTTCCGGTCGCGGATCGCCTGCAGGTTGGCCGCGAAGAGGGCGCGCGCGGCGTCGATGTCTGGCGCTTTCGGCGAGCCTTTCTTCGCCGGCTCGGCGTGCAGGGGAGACAGGAAGACAGCCAGCAGCAGGGGGACGGCGAGCACCAGAGAACGCTTCATGGCAGGTCTCCTTCGGTCGGTCCGGCAATTCGTGGCTGCGTATGGTAGCAGTCATCCGAGCAGCCTGCTTTGCCGTACTCTTCTACGACCGCCATGCGCAAGCACCTCCATCCCCCCGTCCTTTCTGTCCTTGCCGTCCTTTCTGTCCTTGTCTTTTTTACCGCTCCCGTCCAGGCCCACGAGCTCGGCAAGGTGCAGGTGTACACCACCTTCCTGAAGAACGGCACCTTCCGGATCGAGATGGTGCTCGACGACGAGCACCTGACGCCGGCCGACGCCGGCGGGCCGGCGCCGGTGACCTGCTACGGCCGGATCGAGGGGCTCGGCGGTCCGCTCGACCAGCGGCTCGGCCGTCTGCTCGGCGAGCTCGTCGACGGCGCGACGGCGCTCTTCGACGGCCGGCCGGCTGCCCTCTCGGCGCGCCTCGCGCCGCCGGACCCGAGCGATCCGCCGGGGCGGACCACCCTGGTGCTGAGCGGCGCGATCCCCGGCGGCGCCCACGCGTTCCGCTTCTCCGAAACGGCCAGGATCGGCTCCTATCCGCTGGTCCTCAAGACGGAAGGCGACGAAAGCTCGGTCTGGAAATGGCAGGAGGGGGGCGCCGGGCCGGGGGAGCCGTTCGAGCTGGCGAAGGCGGTCGTGCCGCCGGATCGCCTGGAGGTGATCCGGAGCTACCTGGCGCTCGGCTTCACCCACATCCTGCCCAAGGGGCTCGACCACATCCTGTTCGTGCTCGGCATCTTTCTGCTCAGCCGCAAGGTGAAGCCGGTGCTCGCCCAGGTCACCGCCTTCACCGTCGCCCACACGCTCACCCTGGCGCTGACCATCTATGGCGTCGTGTCGCTGCCGTCGTCGATCGTCGAGCCGCTGATCGCCCTGTCGATCGCCTACGTGGCGATCGAGAACCTGCTCACGAAGGAGCTCAAGGCGCGGCGGATCGTCCTCGTCTTCCTCTTCGGCCTGCTGCACGGCATGGGCTTCGCGGGCGTCCTGTCCCAGCTCGGCCTGCCGCGCTCCGAATTTCTCCCCGCGCTGGTCAGCTTCAATCTCGGCGTCGAGGCCGGGCAGCTCACCGTGATCGGCGCCGCGTTTCTGCTCGTCGGCCTGCCGTTCCGCCATCGCAGTTGGTACCGCGGACGGGTGGTCGTCCCGGCCTCCTGCCTGATCGCCGCGGTCGGCCTGTTCTGGTCGGTGCAGCGGGCGTTTTTCTAGAGCCCTTCGGGCACAAAGTTTGCTTTCCTCTCCGGAGCGCGCTCGCCATGAGCAGGTCCGGTTTGCACCCGGGCCAAGTGTCGAAGTAAAGTGGCGAGCCTCAGCGTAATTGTCTCAATGGTCTGCCGCTTATGAGCTCTGCTCTCGAACCTTCCTTCCGCCGCTCGACTGGACTGGTCGACCTGCTCGACCGTGTCCTCGACAAGGGCCTGGTCGTCGCCGGCGACATCCGTGTCTCGCTGGCGGAGGTCGAGCTCCTCACCATCCGCATCCGCCTGCTCGTCTGCTCCATCGACAAGGCGGAGCAGATCGGGCTGGACTGGTGGCGCCAGGATCCGAACCTCTCCGTGGGCGCCCGCCAGTTGGCGGTGGAGAACGAAGCCCTGAAGGAACAGATTCGCGTGCTGGAAGAGAAAGTGGCCGCGCTCGCCATCGCCGGCGAGAGCGGGAGCCGGACGGGAAAGACCCTACGATCGGGCAAGCAGAAATCAGGAGGATCGCATGCCGGTTGAACGAGCTTCTGGGGGAACCAGCCTCATCGATGTCCTTGACCGGGTCCTGGACAAGGGGATTGTGATCGATGCCTGGGTCCGGGTCTCACTGGTGGGCATCGACCTGCTCACCGTCGAGGCGCGTGTCGTGGTGGCATCCATCGACACCTATATCAAATATTCCGAAGCGGTCGGCCAGGTGCCGACAGTCTCCCGGCCGATCGAGGGCCGGACCACGGATGACCTGCTGGCGGAGAACGCATCTCTCCGTGCCCAGCTCGCCGCGAGCTCCGCTCGAGAAGAGGTGCCGGTCCGCCGTTCGCGGGCGACGCCCAAGCTTTAGCTCATGGCCCGCGTTGTCCAGGGCAAGTCACGGGCCGCGCCGGCACGGAGTCCCGGTGCCGACGTGGTGCCTCGGCTGGAGCTGGTCGAGGCGCTGCTCGCCGAGCGCGATCTGCAGCCGTGCGCAGGGATCGCCCTGCGCTGGCTGGTACGCCATGCCGGCGTCGAGCGCGGCCTCTGCGTCGTCGCCGACAGCGACAGCGGCAAGCTCGCCGGGTTGAGCGGGATCGGTGTCGCCGCGGCGGCGGTGGACGAATTCAGCCTGGACCTCGAAGACACCACGCATCCACTCGTCGTCGCGCTGGCCAGCTCGGAGCCGGTGGCGTTCCACAGCTCCGGCCACGCCCTGCTGCGCCCCTTCGAGACCCCGCTCGGAGCCGTCTCGTTCCATGCCGTGCCGCTCGCTCGCGCTGCTCAGAACGGCAACGGCGAGCTCGGCCCCGGTCTCCTCCTGCTGACCAGCTCCGACGACGGCCCGGTGCACGAGGGTGTTTCCTGGGTCGCCGAGATCCTCGGCGTCCGCCTGACCTCGCTCTGGCACCACCGCGTCCAGATGGACGAGCGGCGCCATAAACGGGAGCGCGGCTGGCTCCTGGGGATCATCAACGCGGTCACCGATCCGATCCTGCTCACCGACGAGGTGGGCCGCATCCTGATCGCCAATGCCGGCGCCGAGACGCTGCTCACCGCCGACGAGGGGAAGAGCGAGGGGCGGCGGCGCGCCGTGGCGCTCAACAACATGCTCTTCTCCGCCTCGCTGTTCACCGCGGCGGAAGGCAATGAGCCGACCCGCAAAGAGCTGCTGCTGGTCGACCCGACGGAAGGGCAGGATCTGCTCTTCGAGGTGCTGAGCACGCCGGTCAAGATCCGCGCCGGCGAGGCCGGTGTCGTCTCCGTGCTGCGCGACGTCACCGACCTGCGGCGTGCCAGCGAGCAGATCGAGGAGAACTATCGCAAGCTGCGCGCCGCCGAGGTCGAGGCGCGGGCCGAGCGCGACCGTCTGGACCTCATCCTCAACTCGGTCCTCGATCCGATCCTGGTCACCGATCCGGCCGGCAACATCGTGCTCATGAACCCGCCGGCCGAGCGCATGTTCACCGTCGCCCGCGGCCGCCGCAACGCCGACGCCGAGCGGCGGGTGCGCGCCAACGACGCGGTGTTCACCTCCTTCGTGTCGAACGTCTACGCCGGGCAGTCGCTGCGCTGGCGCGGCGAGCTCAGCCTGCTCGATCCGGAGACCGGCAACGCCGTGCCGACCGAGGCGATCTCCGGCAAGGTGGTCACCAAGCATGGTGAGGACACCGCCATCGTCACCATCCTGCACGACCTCACCGAGGCGGTGGAGAAAGCGCAGCTCTACGAGCAGATCAAGCGCCACTCCGAGGAGCTGCGCGAGAAGGTGCGCGAGGCGACGGCGGAGCTCGCCGAGCAGAACGAGCTGCTGCGCCGGCAGGCCTTCGAGCTGGAGCAGGCCTCGGCGCTCAAGTCGCAGTTCCTGGCCAACGTCTCGCACGAGCTGCGCACGCCGCTCAATGCCATCATCGGCTACACCCATCTGATGCTCGAAGGGGTCTCCGGCGACCTCACCACCGGCCAGCGCGACAAGCTCAACCGGGTCGACTCCAATGCCCGCCACCTGCTGGCGATCATCAACGACCTGCTCGACATCACCCGCATCGAGTCGGGCAAGATGCCGATCCAGGTCGAGCGGGTGATCCTCGCCGAGCTGATCGACGAGGTGATGGCCGAGGTCGAGCCGCTGATCGCGCGCACCAAGCTGGCGGTGACGCGGGCGCTCGCGCCGCACGTGCCGGAGATCCGCACCGACCGCCAGAAGGTCAAACAGATCGTCCTCAACCTGCTGTCGAATGCGCTCAAGTTCACGCCGGAGGGCTCGGTCGCCATCGCCATCGACGCCGATGCCTCGCTGGAGGAGATCGCCGTCGCCGTCGCCGATACCGGCATCGGGATTTCGGAGGATAATCAGCGCACGATCTTCGAGGCGTTCGGACAGACCGACGGCTCGTATGCCAAACGGCACGGCGGCACCGGCCTCGGCCTGTCGATCTGCCGCCGGCTGGCGACTATCCTCGGCGGCCGGATCTCGTTGCAGAGCCGCCCGGGCGAGGGATCCACATTCACCCTCTACCTGCCGCGCCGAGCGAGGTGAGCATGAGTCAGCCCCCCCTGGTCCTGATCGTCGACGATGTCGATCATGGCCGCGAGATCTGCGCCGAGTACCTGGAGTTCCGCGGCTTCCGGGTGGCCACGGCGGCAGACGGGCAGGAAGCGCTGGACAAGGCGTTCGCGTTGATTCCCGATGTGATCCTGATGGACCTCTCCCTGCCGATCATCGACGGCTGGGAGGCGACCCGGCGATTGAAGAAGGACGAGCGGACCCGGGAGATTCCAGTCATCGCCCTGACGGCGCATGCCCTGGCGAGCGCCCACGACCGCGCGATGGCGGCGGGTTGCGATTCCGTGGTGACCAAGCCCTGCCTGCCCCGCGACCTCGAAGCCGAGGTCCGGAGACAGCTCGGGGCTCATGCGAGAGAGAGCTGAGAGAGGCTCCCAATGCCCAAGACCCCGACGAAGAAGACGCCGGCCAAACCGATGAAGGCGGTCAAGCCGGTCAAGGCAGTGAAAAAACCAGTCAAGGCGGCGGTGAAGCCAGCCAAGGCGGTGAAGCCGGTCAAAGCGGTGAAGCCGGTCAAGGCGGTGAAGCCGGCGCCGGTCCGCGAGACTCCTCAAGCCGTGCTGGAGAGCGATGAGCACCGCAGCGGCAAGTACGTCTACTGCATCATCCAGACGAAGGAAACGCTGCGCTTCGGTCCGGTCGGCATCGGCAGCGAGCCGGCCGACGTGCACACGGTGGGCTACAAGGACATCGCGGCCGTCGTCTCGGACACGCCGCTCGAAGTCTACGACCCGACGCGGGAGAACGTGCTGGCCCACGAACGGGTGAATGAAGTGGTGATGCGCGACTACACGGTGATCCCCATGTCGTTCAGCACCGTCTTCAAGACGTCTGAGGATATTATTGAGCTGTTGCGCACGGCGTACGACGCCTTCCGCGATGTGCTGGTGAAAATGCAGGACAAGCTGGAATTCGGCGTCAAAGTGCTGTGGGAACCGGAAATGATCATCCGTGAGATCGAGAAGGACGACGAGAACCTGCGCCTGCTGCGCCAGGAGATCTCGTCCCAGAAAGGGTCCACCTATTTCGCCCGCATGCAGTACGGCCGCCTGGTGGACTCGCTTCTCGCCGAGCGCTCCGAGCAACTCGTCAATGACATCTTCAATGCGCTCTCCAGTGTCTCCGTCGCCTCGCGCGCCAACAAACCGATCGGCGACAAGATGGTCCTGAACGCCGCGTTCCTCGTCTCCCGGGACAGCGAGAGCACCTTCGACGCCAAGGTCAAGGAAATGGACGCCAAGTACGAGAACCTGAAGTTCAAATTCACCGGCCCGTGGCCGCCCTACAACTTTGTGAACATCCGCCTCAAGCTGGAGCGCGCCACAGAAGGGGAGTAACCCATATGGCAGTCATCCTGGACAGCCTCCTCGTCGGCGGTATCCGTTTCGTCCTCGACAAGCTCGCCACCGTCGTCGACAACGAGATGAACGATGAGGGCAGCCTGCGCGAGGAGCTCCTCGCCACCCAGATGCGCTTCGAGCTGGGCGAGATCGACGAAGACGAATTGGCCGCGACCGAGACTGAGATCATGGCGCGGTTGCGTGAGATCCGCGCCGAGCGGGAAGGCGGCGGAGCGTCCGCCGCCGGCAGCCGCGTGGTCGGTGTCGACGTGACCTTCAACGATCCGGGCGATCCGTTCCGGCGGTGACTGCTTCCTACATCTATTGTGTCGTGCAGAGCGCCGGCGCGCCTGATCTCACCGGTGTGCCGGAGGGAATGCCTGGCACGTCCCGGCTGCGGATCGTTCCTCTCGACCCGTCGGCTGAAAATACTCTCTGGCTGGTGGCGGCCGATGCTCCTCTGCCCGAGTACAGCGGCGAGTCGATCGACGCGCACCTGCCCGACCTCGACTGGGTGGGCGACCGTGCCGTCGCGCACGAACAGGTCGTCGAGCACTTCGCGGCGTCGTGGCCCGTCCTCCCCCTGAAGCTCTTCACCCTCTTCTCCGGGGACGAGCGCGCCGCCCAGGGCCTGCGCGAACGGCGGGAGGACATCGGCCGCGTCCTGGCGCGCATCGCCGGCCGGGTGGAGTGGGGGGTGCGCATCCTGTTCCAGGAGGCGAAGGCCAGAAAGCCGTCGTCGTCCTCGTCGTCGTCGGCGGCGGCGACATCTCCCACCACGGGCAAGGGCTTCCTGCTGCGCAAGAAAGAAGAGCAGGACGGCGCCCGCAGCCTCGCTGGCCGGGCGCGCGCCACGGTCGACCAGCTCTACGACGATCTGGCGCGGCAGGCGGTCGCCGCCCGGCGGCACGCGCCGGAGGTGGGAGAAGGTGGCGCCCGCCTCCTCCTCGACGCGGCGTTCCTGGTGGCGAAAGCCGGCGGCGACGGATTCGCGGCGGCGGTGGAGCGCTGGACGGACCGCCTCGCCGAGCACGGCTGCGATCTCAACCTCACCGGCCCGTGGCCGCCCTACAACTTCATTGAGGAGGCGCCGCTGTCATGACCGAAGCACCCGAGCTGCCCGATCTGGACATCCTGGGTGACCTCGACGGGGCCGACGGTTCCCTCGTGGAGCTGGTCGACCACCTGCTCAACCAGGGGGTCGTGCTGACCGGTGACCTGGTCCTCGGCCTGGCCGGCATCGACCTGATCTACGCCCGCCTCTCGCTGGTCCTCTGCGCGGCGGACCGGGTCCTGCCGCGGGTTGACCGATCGTGAGCCAGCCCGATCTCTACTATCTCTATGCCATCGTCGGCCGCGAGCCGATGGGGGATCTCGGAGCGGGCCTCGCCGGCGAGCCTCTCCGTCGGATCGGCGGCGGTCCGGTCTGTGCGATCGCCGGCTGCCCGGCGGACCGGCCGAAGCCTGTCGCCACGGCGCTCGCCGCCCACGATGCCGTCGTCCGCCGCCTCGGCGAACAGACCCCGGCTCTCCTGCCCGCCCGCTTCGGACAGATCCTGCCGGACGAGCAGTCCCTCACCGAGTGGCTCGCCGCCCACGCCGCCGAGCTCGCCGAGGCCCTCGTCCTCGTCACCGGCTCCGTCCAGATGACCTTGCGGGTCTACGGGGAGGGAGCGGCCGGATTGCCGGAGAGCCCCCTGGAGCCGGTTGGAGGGCCGGGCACCCGCTACATGGAGCAGAGGCGGCGGGAGGCGGAGAAGGAGAGGTCGCTGCCCGAGATCGCTCCCCTGCGCGAAGCCCTGCGGCCACTTCTCAAGGCCGAACGGATCGAGCGGCCGGTGTCTCCAGCCGCCGGCCGCCTGCGCGCCACCGCCTACGACCTCATCTCCCGCGAGACGAGCGACGAATACAGCCGGATCGTCGCCGCGACACATCTCGATGACGGCTGGCGCGTCTCCGCGAGCGGCCCCTGGCCGCCCTACGCCTTCGCTCCCGGACCCGTGCGATGATCCGGACGACCAGATGACCAGCCACCGCGACGCCGTCCGCCTGGAGATCGAAGAGCTGGAGGCCCTGCGCGCCGAGATCGAGAAGCGCACGGCCGACGAGGCGCCGCGCTGGAACGCCGACCCCGAGGACGTCCAGCGCTCCGTCCTCCGCCTCGTCCTCACCCTCGTCGAGTTCCTCCGCAAGGTGATGGAGAAGCAGGCCATCCGCCGCATGGAGGCGGAGACCCTGACCCCGGACGAGGTCGAAGCCGTCGGCCTCGCCCTGATGCGCCTTGAAGAGACCGTCCACGGCCTTGCCAAACAGTTCGACCTCGAACCGGCGGACCTGAACCTGGATCTGGGTCCGTTGGGCAAGCTGATCTGAGAATCTGGTCTTGAGAGGCCAAATCGGGAATCGCGTTTGCATAGATCTCAAAGGCATGATCGACACCATGCAGGGCTCGCCCGTCACCGCCGTTCCTCCCTTGGACCGTCCTCTCGTCCTCGTCGTCGACGACGTGGTGCATGGCCGCGCGCTGTGCGCCGAGTATCTGGAATTGCGCGGCTTCCGTGTGGTGACCACGGGCGACGGCCTCGGCGCTGTCGACATGGCGCTCGCCCTGCGTCCCGACGTCATCCTGATGGACCTCTCCATGCCGATCATCGACGGCTGGGAGGCCACCCGGCGGATCAAGACGAACGCGCGCACCCAGGCCATCCCCATCGTCATCATGACCGCCCATCAGGGCGAGAGCGACCACGAGCAGGCGCGGGCCGCCGGCTGCGACTCGGTGTTCGTGAAGCCGTTCCTGCCCGGCGACCTGGTGGCCGAGCTGCACCGCCAGATCGGAACCACGCGCCCGCTCTGAAGTCTCTGAGGCGCCGGGCCGGTTGACAATCCGGTGCGCCCTGCTATCATCCGGAATTAGTACCTAAAAGGTACTGTTTCACTGGACGGAGAGCAGGAGCGCCATGATCCGCATCACCAAACAGACCGACTACGGGATCGTGCTCCTGACGCACTTGGCGGTGACCCCGGAGCGCCAGATCAACGCCCCCGACCTGGCCGCCGAGACCCGGCTGCCGCTCCCCATGGTGAGCAAGATCCTCAAGCTGCTGGTGCGCGAGGGCGTGCTGGTGTCACACCGCGGGGTGAAAGGCGGCTACGGCCTGGCCAGGCTGCCGGAAGAGGTCTCGATGGCGGAGGTGATCTCGGCCCTGGAGGGCCCCATCGCCATCACCGAATGCATCGACGAGAACAGCGGCTGCACGCACGAGCCGTTCTGCGGCGTGCGCGGCCGCTGGCACCGGATCAATACGGCGCTGCGCGACGCGCTGGAAGGGATCACCCTGGCGGAGATGGCCGATGCGCAGAAGCCGCCGCCGCAGAAGCTGGTCACCCTGGGCAGCGGCCGGGGCGCCCTGACCGCGCAGTAGCACAGTAGATCTTGCAGAGACGACGAGGAAAAACATGCAGACTTCGACGGATACCATCGAGCAATTCGCGACGCAGGACTACAAGTTCGGCTTCATCACCGATGTCGAGCAGGACACCGCGCCGCCCGGGCTGAACGAGGACGTCGTCCGCTTCATCTCGGCCAAGAAAGAGGAGCCGCAGTGGCTGCTGGACTGGCGCCTGAAGGCCTACCGCCATTGGCTCAAGCAGACCGAGCCGACGTGGGCCAACGTCCACTACCCGCCGATCGACTACCAGTCGATCATCTTCTACGCGGCGCCCAAGCAGAAGGTGGGGCCGAAGAGCCTCGACGAGGTCGATCCCGAGATCCTCGCGACCTACGAGAAGCTGGGCATCCCGCTCCGCGAACGGGAGATCCTGGCCGGTGTCGCGGTCGACGCGGTGTTCGACAGCGTCTCCGTGGCGACCACCTTCAAGGGCAAGCTCGCCGAGATGGGGATCATCTTCTGCTCCTTCTCCGAGGCGGTGAAGAACCACCCCGAGCTGGTGCGCAAGTACCTCGGCTCGGTGGTCCCCTCTACGGACAACTTCTTCGCCACGCTCAACTCGGCGGTCTTCTCCGACGGCTCGTTCGTCTACGTGCCGAAGGGCGTGCGCTGCCCGATGGAGCTGTCCACCTACTTCCGCATCAACGCCCGCAACTCCGGGCAGTTCGAGCGCACGCTCATCATCGCCGACGAGGGGGCTCACGTCTCCTACCTCGAAGGGTGCACGGCGCCGATGCGCGACGAGAATCAGCTCCACGCAGCCGTGGTTGAGCTGATCGCCGAGAAGGGCGCGACGATCAAGTACTCGACGGTGCAGAACTGGTATCCGGGCGATGAGAACGGCAAGGGCGGCATCTACAACTTCGTGACCAAGCGCGGCAAGTGCGAGGGCGCCAACGCCAAGATCTCCTGGACGCAGGTGGAGACCGGCTCGGCGATCACCTGGAAGTACCCCAGCGTCATCCTCAAGGGCGACAACTCGGTGGGCGAGTTCTACTCCGTGGCGCTCACCAAGGGGTGGCAGCAGGCCGACACCGGCACCAAGATGATCCACATCGGGAAGAACACCACCAGCACCATCGTCTCCAAGGGGATCTCCGCCGGCCACGGCCAGAACACCTACCGCGGCGCGGTGCGGATCCTCAAGGGCGCGGACGGCGCCCGCAACTTCTCGCAGTGCGACTCGATGCTGATCGGCGACCAGTGCGGCGCCCACACGTTCCCCTACATCGACGTGCAGAACCCGGCCGCCCGCATGGAGCACGAAGCGACCACCTCGAAGATCGGCGAAGACCAGATCTTCTATTGCAACCAGCGCGGCATCGCCACCGAGGACGCCGTGTCGATGATCGTCAACGGCTTCTGCAAGGAGGTCTTCCGCGAGCTGCCCATGGAGTTCGCGGTCGAGGCCCAGAAGCTCCTCGCCATCAACCTCGAAGGCAGTGTTGGCTGATACCAGGCTGACCAGCGGGCTGAGGCGAGTCCAAAATTACAATCCTTTGGGAAGAGAGAACATAGAGATGATGCTGAAGATCAAGAACCTGCACGCGTCGGTCGACGGCAACGAGATCCTGCGCGGCATCGATCTGGAGATCGGAGCGGGTGAGGTGCACGCGATCATGGGGCCGAACGGCTCCGGCAAGAGCACCCTGGCCCGCGTCCTCGCCGGCCATGAGGCCTATGAGGTCACCGCTGGCGAGGTGCTGTTCGAGGGCCAGGACCTGTTGGACATGGACCCTGAGGTACGCGCCCGCGAGGGCGTCTTCATGGCGTTCCAGTACCCGGTCGAGATCCCGGGGGTGAGCAACACCTACTTTCTGAAGGCGGCGCTCAACGCCGTGCGCAAGCACCGCGGCCTGCCGGAGATGGACGCCATGGAGTTCCTCACCCTGGTGCGGCAGAAGATGAAGCTGGTGAAGATGGACGAGTCGCTGCTCACCCGGCCGGTCAACGAAGGGTTCTCGGGCGGCGAGAAGAAGCGCAACGAGATCTTCCACATGGCGGTGCTGGAGCCGCGCCTCGCGGTGCTCGACGAGACCGACTCCGGGCTCGACATCGACGCGCTGCGCATCGTGGCCGACGGCGTCAACACCCTGCGCCAGGCCGACCGCAGCTTCCTGCTCATCACCCACTACCAGCGCCTGCTCGACTACATCGTGCCGGACTTCGTGCACGTCCTGGTGGACGGCCGCATCGTCCGCTCCGGCGGCAAGGAATTGGCGCTGGAGCTCGAAGCGCAGGGCTACGCCACCTTCGAGCAGGAAGCCGCAGCTCAGCAGCCAGTGGCGGCAGGGGCCTGAGGATGAGCATGGCGACCACCATCACCGAATCCACCGAATCGATTCCCGGACTGCCCGCGATGTCCGAGGCCACGGCTCCCTGGGCCGCGGAGTTCGAACGCTTCCAGCAGGAGCTGCCGGCCGGCGAGCCGGAGGCGGTGCGGACGCTCCGCCTGCGCGGCCTCGAGCGCTTCGTCTCCCTCGGCTTTCCCACCCAGAATCAGGAGGCCTGGCGGCTGACCAACGTCTCGCCGATCGCCCGCGGCACGTTCACTCGCTCGACCGCCGCGGAGACCACTGCCGAGCTGAAGCCGGAGGACATCGCCCCCTGGACGTTTGAGTCCGCCGCCCGTCTGGTCTTCCTGGACGGCCGCTTCGTCCCCGGCTTGTCGCACCGCGACGGTCTGCCGTCCGAGGTGATCGCCGGCAGCCTGGCCGACGCGCTGGACAGGACGCCCGGCGAGGTCGAGCCGTATCTCGGCAAGCTCGGCACGCTCGCCAAGGTGGCCGACACCAACCCGTTCGTGGCGCTCAACACCGCCTTCCTGCGCGACGGCGCGTTCCTCAAGACGCCGCGCGGCGTCGTCGTCAAGGCGCCGATCCATCTCCTGTTCCTGTCGTCCGCCGAGGAGGGACGCCCTACGGTCTCGTTCCCGCGCAACCTGATCGTGGCTGGCGAGGCGAGCCAGATGACCGTGGTCGAGACCTACGCCGGCACCGGCGCCTACTTCACCTGCCCGGTCACCGAGCTGGTCTCCGGCCCGGGCGCGGTGGTCGACCATTACAAAGTGCAGCGGGAGAGCCGCGAGGCGTTCCACGTCGCCGCCTTCCAGGTGCTCGCCGAGCGCAACAGCGCCCCGTCGTCGCACTCGATTTCGATCGGCGGCGGCCTGGTGCGCAACGACGTCAACGCCGTGCTCGCCGGCGAGGGGATCGACTGCATCCTGAACGGCCTCTACCTGGCGGAAGGGAAACAGCATGTGGACAACCACATGCGGGTCGAGCACGCCGCCGCGCACTGCTCCAGTCACGAGCTGTACAAGGGCGTGCTGGACGGTAAGGCGCGCACTGTGTTCGACGGTCTCATCTTCGTCCACAAGGGGGCGCAGAAGACCGACGCCAAGCAGTCGAACCGCAACCTGCTGCTGTCGCCCGACTCGATCGCCAATTCCAACCCGCGCCTGGAGATCTTCGCCGACGACGTGAAGTGCACCCACGGCTCGACCGTCGGCCAGCTCGACGACGACGCGGTCTTCTACCTCCGCTCGCGCGGCATCGGCATGGAGGCCGCGCGCAGCCTGCTGACCTACGCCTTCGCCAGCGACGTCGTGGGGCGGATCAAGGTCGACGCCCTGCGGCACGACCTGGAGGAGCTGCTCTTCGCCCGCCTGCCCCAGGGTGAGGTCGTGCGGCAGGCCGTCTGATGAGCACCGCCGTCACGGCACAACCGGCCGAGCTGGCTCTCACCGCGCCGGGGTACGACCTGGCGCGGGTGCGGGCCGATTTTCCGATCCTCGCCCGCGAGGTGCACGGCCACCCGCTGGTCTATCTGGACAACGCGGCGAGCACCCAGAAGCCGCGCGCCGTGCTCGACGCCATCGCTTCCTGCTACAGCGAGAGCTACGCCAACGTCGAGCGCGGCGTCCACACCCTGTCGCAGCGCGCCACCGAGCTGCGCGAGCAGGCGCGCGAGACGGTGCGCCGCTTTTTGAACGCCCCGTCCGCTCAGGAGATCGTCTTCGTCCGCGGCACCACGGAGGCGATCAATCTGGTCGCCGCGAGCTGGGGGCGGAAGAATGTCGGACCGGGCGACGAGATCCTGGTCTCCGGCCTCGAGCACCATTCGAACATCGTCCCCTGGCAGATGCTCTGCGAAGCGACGGGGGCGGTTCTGAAAGCCGCGCCGCTCGACGACTGCGGCGAGATCCTCCTCGACGAGCTGGAGCGGCTGCTGTCGCCGCGCACCCGGCTGGTCGCGGTGGCGCATGTCTCGAACGCTCTCGGCACCGTCTGCCCGGTGCGCGAGATCACCGCCCTGGCCCACGCCCACGGCGCCCTGGTCCTGATCGACGGCGCGCAGGGGGTGCCGCACTGCACGGTGGACGTGCAGGCGATCGGCTGCGACTTCTACGCCTTCTCCGGCCACAAGATCTACGGCCCGAGCGGCATCGGAGCGCTGTGGGGGCGCGCCGAGCTGCTGGCCGCGATGCCGCCCTGGCAGGGTGGCGGTGGCATGGTGAGCGTGGTGACTTTTGAAAAGACCACCTACGCCGAGCCGCCGCACCGTTTCGAGGCCGGGACGCCGTTCATCGAAGGCGCCCTGGGTCTTGCGGCGGCGATCGACTACCTCACCGCCCTCGGCCTGCCGGCCGTCGCCGCCTGGGAACAGACGCTGCTGACGGCCGCCACAGAACGGCTGGCGGCGGTCCCCGGCCTGCGGATCATCGGCACGGCGCCGCACAAGGCTGCCGTCCTGTCGTTCGCGATGGACGGAATCCATCCTCATGACGTGGGAACCATCCTCGACCGCCGCGGCATCGCGGTGCGCGCCGGCCACCACTGCGCGCAGCCGGTGATGCGGCGCTTCGGCGTGCCCGCCACAACTCGCGCGTCCTTCGGGCTCTACAATCAGCTTTCTGAGGTCGACGCCCTGGTGGCCGGCCTTCTTTATGTACGGGAGGTCTTCGGTTGATGCCTGCTGACCAGCGCGACGAGCTGCGCGACCTCTATCAAGAGGTCATCCTCGATCACAACCGGCACCCGCGCAACTTCCGCGCCCTGCCCAACGCGAACCGCGCGGCGGTCGGCCACAACCCGCTGTGCGGCGACCGCATCCAGGTCTTCCTCCAGGTTGCGGACGACCGCATCCAGGGGATCTCCTTCGAAGGCTCGGGGTGCGCCATCTCCACCGCCTCGGCCTCGCTGATGACCGAGGCGCTCAAGGGGAAGACCGTTGCCGAGGCGAACGAGCTGTTCGCCGGCTTCCACAAGCTGGTCACCCAGGGCTCCAGCGGTGTTGGAGAAGGCGGAGAAGGCGGAGAAGCCGGCCGGCTGGGGAAGCTCGCCGTGCTCGCCGGCGTGCGCGAGTTTCCGATCCGGGTGAAGTGCGCCACCCTCGCCTGGCACACCCTGGCGGCGGCGCTCGAACAGAAGGACCACCCCGTCTCGACCGAATGAAGTCCGGAGAGGAGAGCAGCATGGCGGAAGAGGACATTGAGAACGGGATCGTCGAGGCCCTGAAGACGGTCTTCGACCCGGAGATCCCGGTCAACATCTATGAGCTGGGGCTGATCTACGACATCGACCTGCAGGCGGACGGACAGGTGCAGGTGAAGATGACCCTGACCTCCCCCGGCTGCCCGGTCGCCGGCTCGCTGCCCGGCGAGGTGAAGAACAAGGTGGAAGCGGTGCCGGGCGTCACCGCCGCCGACGTCGAGCTGGTCTGGGACCCCGCCTGGAACCCTTCGATGATGACCGAAGCCGCGCGGTTGCAACTCGGCATGTTCTGAATTCCGGCCTGAGGTAATCATCCACCCGCCAGAAGTGATAAAGTCGCGGAACGAGCACACCAGGTGTCTTCTCGCCCGGGTACCGTTCCGCCATGACCTCGACCCCACCGACCCCATCGAGCCCACCGGCCCCATCGAGCCCGCCGTCCCGCCCCGCCCCCCGGCTCGAAGAGCTGTGGCCGCTGCTGCGCTCGCGCCTGCGCCTGATCCTCAGGAGCTACCGGATCCCCTATCCCGACACCGAGGATCTCCTCCAGGACGTCCTGATGGTCGCCTTTTGTAAATGGGAGACCGTCCACGCCCACGACTCCTGGCTTCTCGGCACCTTGCGCCGCAAGTGCTGGCTGTACTGGAAACGGCGGCGCAACAACCTCCTTCAGGCCGTCGACACCGAGATGCTCGAGAGCCTGAGCGAGCCGCTGCCGCCGGTGCAGGAGCAGGCCGAGCGGATCTGGGACCTGGAAACCCTGGCCGGCAGCCTCTGCCGCCGGCACCGCGCGGTCCTCTGGTTGCGCTACGGCCTCGGCCTGTCCACCGATGAAGTCGCCGATCGCACCGGCTACAACCACTCGAGCATCCGCAAGCTGACCTGCCGTACCGTCGCCCGTCTCCAGCGCGAGCTCGTCGCCCGGCCGGGCGGAGCTGGACCGAAACCTGCATAGGTGGACAGCAGGTCCGAAGCCCTCTCGCGCACGCTGCCGAGAGACGAGCCCGGAGAAAGCGGCCCATGCGCACTCATAGCCAAAACACAGTCTTACGTCCGGTCGAGGACGCCCCACAGGAGGAAACCGCGGCAGGCAAGCCGCCGGAATCGCCCCGCCTGGTCCGGTTGAACGACGACTTGGCGGGGCCGTCCCAGGGCATGGAAGCCATGGGGCGCCTCGCGGGCGGCATCGCCCATGTTTTCAACAACCTGCTGACCGCCATGGCGTGCGAGACCGAGCTCGCGCTGCTCCGCCTGGCGCCGGACGACCCGGCGCGCAAGCACCTGCGTGAAATCGAGCGGGTCGGCGAGCGCGGCGCCGCCCTGGCCCGCCAGCTCCTCGCCTTCAGCGGCCGCCAGGTGTTGCAGCCCCGGCTGGTGCAGCTCAACAACCTGCTCACCGACCTCGATGACGAGTTGCGGCGGGTGCTCGGCGACGGGATCGAGCTCAGGATGGACCTCGACCCGGATCTGGACCGGGTCAGCGTCGATCCGGCGCAGACCCAGGAGGCGATCCTCAACCTGATCTCGAACGCCCGCGACGTGATGCCGCAGGGCGGCCAGGTCTCCCTGGAGACCCGCACCATCGAAGTGCGGCCCGGCAACCTGACCCACCCGCTGCGCTTCAGCCCCGGACGCTACGTGCAGCTCAAGGTGGCCGACACCGGTCCGGGGATGGCCGAGTCGGTGCGGCAGCGGGTCTTCGAGCCGTTCTTCTCCACCAAGCAGGGGACCGAGGTCGCCGGCCTCGGCCTCTCCACTACCTACGGCATCGTCACCCAGAGCGGCGGCCAGATCGTGGCGGACAGCGAGCCGGACAAGGGCTCGCGCTTCCTCCTCTTCCTGCCCAGCGCCGAGGAGATCCGCCTGTCCGGCGAGGCGGGCGACGGCGCCAGGAGCGCCCAGGGCGCCAAGAAGGCCTGGGAGACCATCCTGCTGGTGGAGGACGAGGAGAACGTCCGCCGGCCGCTCGGCGAGATCCTCAAGGGCCACGGCTACAACGTGCTCGTCGCGGCGGACGCCGCCCAGGCCCTCGACATCAGCCGCCAGCACACCGGGCCGATCCATCTGATGGTGACCGACATTTTGATGGCCGGCATGAGCGGCGTCGAGCTGGCCGAGCAACTGTCCTACGACCGGGCCGGCATGAAGGTACTCTTCGCCACCGGCTACCCGGCCGGCGTCGCCGAAGGCTCCAGCCTCACCCGCGAGGACACGCCGCTGCTCAAGAAGCCGTTCAGCGGACGCGACCTCGCCGCCAAGGTGCGCGAGGTGCTGGACGGCGATTAGACCGGATTGGGGTCGCCGGGGCTAGCATCATCCTTGCAAGCACTCCCGGGCGGAGATCAAAACGCCCGCAGCCCCGCGGCACCCTGCGTCCTTTGCGAAGGACACAGGTCGACCTGGCAGAGGACAGTAGAGGACGGCACATGCGCAGCAGAGGCTCCCGAGAGCTGTTCTTTTTTTGCGCAGAAAATTGCCCTCGCTGTGAGCAGGTTGAAGTCGCGGGTTCTGCAAAAAGGATTTGACAGCGATGGATGAGCCGAGTACAGTTCCGGGTTTGTAGGGACAGGTGATGACAGCCTCCCGCACAACCATACCCCTGATTTTGGCCCTGGCTCTCGCAGGGGGAGCCGCACGAGCCGCCGCCGCCGACCCCCGCGCGGGTGTGGGCGGAAGAGTGCTCGGCGAGACCTCGCCCCTGCCCTCCGCCGGCGTCTATGCCTACCAGCTCGCCGATGCCAGCCTGCGCAAGGTCCTGACGGACCCGCAGGGCAATTTCCTGTTCCAGGACCTGCCGGCCGGCCTCTATAAGATCATCGCCCACAAGATCGGGTTCACCCCGGTCGTGGTCAGGATCACCCGCACCACCGCCCAGACCTATCAGTTCGTCGAGCTCCAGCTCGCGGAGGAGCGGCGCAACAGCGCCGGGCGCGTGCATCCGGACGACTTCTGGTCCGTGCGGTCGAGCCTCCCCGGCGACGTCCTGCGCCAGATCCAGAGCGACGAGCGGGAGCGGACGCAGATCAGCCTCAATGGCAGCGACGGGCCGCAGCGGCTCAATCTCGACAGCGTCGCCAAGGCCGGCTTCAGCACCTCCATGCAGGCGATGACCGGCGTCGACCAGATCACCCAGACCAATGGGATGGTCTCCGGCGCCGGAGTCGGCATCGCCGGCCAGCTCGGGTCGGTGCAGGTCGGGCTGCGCGGCAGCTTCTGGCAGGTCAGCGGCGACATGCCCGGGCGGGCCGGCCTCTCCGGCAACGCCGGCCAGGCGAGCACGCTCTCCCTCGATCTCGCCCGCGGCCCCGGGAGCCGGGTCGTCTTCACCTCGCAGAGCAACCGCATGACCCGCAACAACGACGGCGCGGCGCCGTTCGACTACGATAACTATCAGGTGAACTGGACGCAGGGGATGGGCGAGAACGGCCGCTCCGATTTCAGCGCGCAGTACACCGCCGAAAGCAACTATCACCGGCAGGCGGCCATCGAGCCCCGGGAGATCCCGGAAGCGTCGCGCACCTGGAAGCTCGAGGGCGCGTACACCACCGAGCTCGGCGACGGCAACACGCTCCAGACCGGCATGCGGTACCGCGAGCTGCAGTTCGACACCGCCACGCCCGGACATCCGGCAACGGATCTCCCGTCGAGCGCCAACATCGACCTGTTCAGCCGCGGCGGCATGCGGGTCCAGCCGGCGGTCCTGCTGGAGTACGGCCTCTACAGCACCCTGTCGGACGGCAGCCTGTCGCTGATGCCGCAGGGCGGGATCGTCCTCCAGCTCGGCGCCAACTGGCAGCTCGAAGGCTCCGCCAGCCAGCGCGCCTACCAGAACGTTGCCGCCCATCCGACCTTCATGCCCACCCTGTTCGAGAGCAGCGATCTCTGCGAGCAGGGGAGCGAGTCGTGCTACCGGGTCAGCCTGGGCCGCAAGCCGGCCAAGGACGACACGGACGGCTCCCTGGCCCTCACGGCCACGCGGCGCAAGATCGGCGACACCCTCCGCTTCTACTTCAGCGAAGAGACGTTCGACCGCCTCGAGAGCCTCTATCTCGTCCGCGGCGACGAGCTTCCGGAGCTGCGGTTGCAGGTCAGCAAGCACCTGACCCCCAAGGTCGTCACAACCCTGGACTCCAGCGTGGGCAAGGGCGGCGGCGGCATCTTCCTGGCGGCGGACCGGCAGCCCTATGAGAATCAGGTGCGGTATGTCGTGGCCTCGCTGGACACGCAGTTCCTCACCTCGTCGACCGGCGTCTTCCTGGCGTTCCACCACCTGAGCCAGGAGCTTCAGCCGCTCGGTGTGACGGCGGGCAGCGGCACCGCTCCGCAGATGGAAGTCGAGCGCCTCCGCCTGATGCTGACCCAGGATCTGAAGTTCCTCTTCGACCTCGCCTCCGACTGGGCGGTGCAGCTCGACATGGAAATCAGCCGGGGCCCGCTCGCGACCGCCAACAGCAGCAGCGATCTGCGCCGCCGCCTGATGGGCGGGATCGCCGTCAAGTTCTGATTCCCCTCTTCCCCCTCTGCCAAACGCTTGAATCCAGAAATCTGGATCGCGTCCGTATTTCTGGACGTAAAACCTGCAAAGCACGGTAAAATGGGGGTTTGCGGGCCATTCAAAAATGCGTTGCGGTGGCACAAGAAGTGCTTTCTGAAAGCTCGATTGGATTTTCGTCTTGATGAATCGGGCTCGCACTCTCAGGCTCACGGTCTCACTCCTCCTGGCTCTGGTGGCCGCCACGCTGGGAGGTTGGAGCGTTCACCGCAAGGTGCAGACGTTCCAGCCGCTGGGCTTCGAGGCTCTTCCGGCCGGCACCCTGTCCTCCATCCAGGTGGACCGGGTGACCGATGTGCGGACCGGGCTGCGGCCCGGTGACGAGATTCTCCTCGTCCAGGGGAGTGAGGTCAGCGGTCTGGCGCCGCTGGCTGAGCGGCTTCGCGAGCGGCCGGCGAGCACGCTGACAGTCCTTCGCGGCGCCGAAATGGCGCAGGTCGACTATCAGCGGCCGGCGCTGAACATCGATTTCCCCTACCTGATCCTGGCCCTGATCGGCGGCATCTATCTGCTGATCGGCCTCTATACCCTGCTCCGCAAGACCGATCGCCAGGGTTTCCTCTTCTGCCTCTGGGCCCTGGCCTCCGCCGCCTTCTATCTGCTGAGCCCGGTGAAGCCGGTGGACACGGGGTATGTGGCCGTCTTCCTCGGCGACGAGATCGCCCGGCTGCTGCTGCCGGCGCTGACCCTGCACCTGTTCCTGGTCTTCCCGACACCCCTGCGGCGCGCCGGCTCCGACGAGCCGTCACCCTGGCTCCGGCGGCTGATCCCGTTCCTCTATCTGCCGTCCTCCATCCTCTTCGCCCTGCAGCTCCAGCAGATGCGGGCACCGCACGTGTCGCGGACGACGATGGCGGTGCTGGACCGCGTCGAGATGGTCCACCTGGCGGCCTGCGCCCTGGCCTCGGTCGCGCTGCTCGTCTACCGCCTGTTCCGCGAGCGGAGCTGGGAGCAGCAGCGGCAGCTTCAATGGATGGTCTTCGGGCTGGGCGGTGGCTATCTGCCGTTCCTGCTCCTCTACGGGATCCCGGACATCTTCGGGCTGCGCGGCCCGGCGCTCCTCCAGTCGATCTCGGTGGTCCCCCTGGCGCTCGTGCCGCTGACCTTCGCCTACGCCATCCTGCGCTACAAGCTGTGGGACATCGAGGTCATCGTCCGCGACACGATCACGCTGACCCTCACCCTGCTGCTCGGCGTGACCGGCTTCTCGCTGGTGAACCTGGCGATCAACCGCGGCGTCCCGTCCGATCTCTCGGCGGCGCGGAACCTCCTCTCGTTCATCGCCGGCCTGGCGATCGCCGGCCTGCTGGTTCCGACCCGCAAGACGATCTCGTCGGCTCTCGAGCGGCTGCAATACCGGGGCTCGTTCGGCCGGCGCCGCGCCCTTTCGGAGCTGGGCCGCGAGCTGCTCCACGAGCGCGACCTCGGGCGCCTGTGCGCCGCCCTGCTCCAGGAGATCGAGGCCGGCGTCGATCTCGAGCGCGCCAGCCTCCTCCTCGCCCAGGGCGGCCTGCTGGTCTCCTTCCGTCCCGAGCCGGGGCTGCCGGCGAAATCGCCGTTCGATCTCCTGGGGGACGAGCTGTGGAGCCGCGACTTCGCCCGCCTCTCCGCCATGGCGGTGCCGGGCGAGGCGGCGACGCCGGAGCAGCGCCTGTTCCAGGCCGGCTACCGCTATGCCTTCCCGCTGACGGTCCGCGGGCGCGGCATCGGCGTCGTCCTCACCGGTTTCCGGCAGGACCAGACGCCGCTCAACAGCGACGACGTCGAGCTGATCCGCCATCTGCTCAACCAGGCGGCGCTCGCCATCGAGAACGCCCAGCTCGTCGGCCAGCTCCACTTCCAACTGGAAGAGGTGCGCACCCTTCAGCGCTACACGGAGGGGATCTTCGAATCGTCGCCGGCCGGCATCGCGGTGCTCGACGAGGAGCGGCGGGTGCTCTCGGCCAACGCGGCCTTCGCGGCCCTGAGCGGCGCCGAGCGGAGCTCACTGATCGGCCGCGCGCTCGGCGAGCTGCTGCCCATCGGACCCCTGCCGTCCGCCGGCGAGGGCCCGGTGGAGGTCAGCTTCGCGGATGCCGACGGCCGCGAGCGGCACCTCCAGGTCAGCCTGGCCCTGTTCTCCGGCACCGCCGGCGCCGCAGTCCTGCGGGTGCTCGTGGTGCACGACGTCTCCGAACGGGTGGCGATGGAGGTGGAGCTCAAGGAGAAGGACCGGCTTGCCGCCCTCGGCATGCTGGCCGCCGGCGTGGCGCACGAGGTCAACACACCGATCACCGGCATCTCCAGTTACGCCCAGATGCTCCTCTCCGACACCGCCGAGAGCGATCCCCACTACGCGATCCTCAAGAAGGTGGAGCGCCAGACGTTCCGCGCCGCGCGGATCGTCAACAATTTGCTGGAGTTTGCGCGCAACCGCCAGAAGGAGCGCCGGCCGGTGAGCCTGGCGCCGGTCCTGCGGGAGTGCGCGGATCTCCTCGGCGACCAGATGGAGAAGCGCTGCGTCGAGGTGGTCTGGGAGCTGCCGGAGGAGCCTGCCGTGGTGTTCGCCTGCGAAGGGGAGCTGCAACAGGTGTTCACCAACCTGCTGGTGAACGCGCTCGACGCGGTGACCCCGGCTCCCGGATCGCCCGCGGCCTCCGGCTGTGGCCGCAAGCCGGGCAGGATCTCCATCTCCCTGGAGGTCTCCGGGGCATCCGGCGCCATGCACTGTGTCAAGATCCGGGACAATGGACCGGGCATCCCGCAGGACAAGCTCGACGCGATCTTCCAGCCGTTCTACTCCACCAAGCTCAACCGGGGCGGCACCGGCCTCGGATTGTCGATCAGCCACGAGATCGTTCATCGGCACGGCGGCAGTCTCCGCGCCGTCAGCGAGCCGGGCGATGGAGCCTGTTTCTTCGTCGAGCTGCCCCGCCACGTATGAATATCCTGATCGTTGATGACGAGGAGGTCCTTCAGGACGTCCTGACCGTCCTCATCCGGAAGGAAGGGCACAACACGCTGTCCGCCTGGTCCGGTGAGGAGGCGATGGAGGTCCTCGAACGCGAGGAGATCGACCTCGTGCTGCTCGATCTCATGCTGCCCGGCATGCAGGGCATGCAGGTGCTCAAGGAGATCCGGCAGCGCCAGCCGGACCAGGTCGTGGTGGTGATCACCGCCTTCTCGTCGATCGAGAGCGCCATCGAGGCGATGCGCGAGGGGGCTTTCCACTACATCCCCAAGCCGTTCAAGAACGAGGAGGTCCTCCTCACCCTGCGCAAGGGGCTGGAGCAGCGGCGCCTGACCTCGGAGAACCGCTCGCTCCGCGAGCAGCTCAAGCAGCGCTTCGGCTTCGACAACATCATCGGCAAGAGCAAGCCGATGCAGCAGGTCTACGACCTCATCAAGCTCGCCGCGCCGTCGAAGAGCAACATCCTGGTGCTGGGCGACAGCGGCACCGGCAAGGAGCTGGTGGCCAAGGCCATCCACCACCACTCCCGGCGGGCGAGCGGCCCGTTCGTCACGGTCAACTCCGGCTCCATGCCCGCCGATCTGCTGGAGAGCAATCTCTTCGGCCACGTGCGCGGCGCCTTCACCGGCGCCATCGCGAGCAAGAAGGGGCTGTTCGAGATGGCCAACCTGGGCTCGATCTTCTTCGACGAGATCGGCAACATCCCGCTCGACACCCAGGCCAAGCTGCTGCGGGTGATCCAGGAAAAGGAGTTCATGCGCCTGGGCGGCGTCGAGACGATCCGGGTGGACGTGCGGATCATCGCCGCCACCAACGCCGATCTCGAGGCCTCGGTGCAGCAGGGCCTGTTCCGCGAGGACCTCTTCTACCGGCTGAACGTCATCGTGGTCAACCTGCCGCCGCTGCGCAAGCGGAGCGAGGACATCCCGCTCCTGGCGCAGCACTTCCTCGGCCACTACGCGCGGGAGAACGAAAAGCATCTGCGCGAGATCTCGTCGCGGGCCATGGAGGTCCTCCTGGACTATCACTGGCCGGGCAACGTCCGCGAGCTCGAAAACGTGATCGAGCGGGCGGTCGTGCTGTCCACCGGCGAGATGCTCGACGTCGACCTGCTCCCGACCTCGGTGCGCCAGCCGGAATCGGTCGGCCTGCCGCCTCCGGCGCTGCCGGTCAACGGCATCGCGTTCAAGGACGCGGTCAGCGAGTACGAACGGCAGATCATCATCAAGGCGCTCCAGGCGTGCGGCGGCGTCCAGAAGCGCGCGGCGGAGCTTTTGCAAGTCAAACCCACAACTCTCCACGAGATGATGAAGCGTCTCAACATCTCGTCCGAGAGCATCTTCACTCCCTGAGATTTCATCATGTTGCGTACCGTTCGTCTGTTCGCCGCGGCGCTCCTCCTGTGCCTGGCTCTCCCTGCGGCCGCCGGTGGCGCGGCCGAGCCCTCCGCACCGCCGGCTTTGAAGGGCACGGCGGGGATCGTGGCGCCGCTCTCGCGCGGTGAGACGCTCGATCTCCCCGCCGCCTTCGACGAGAAGGTGCCGCGGCCGGAGGCGGTGCTCGGCTATCCGCTCGGCAGCCGGTTCACCCATTGGGAGGCCATGATCGACTATCTCACCAAGGTGGCCGCGGTCTCGCCACGGGTCAAGCTGTGGTCCTACGGCCGCACCTACGAAGGGAGACCCCTGGAGCTGCTGGCGATCTCCACGCCGGAGAACCTGGCTCACCTGGAGGAGATCCGCAAGGACCATCTGCGGCTCGCCGATCCGGGCACGCTCACCGCGGGAGACAAGGAACGGCTGACCAAGTCCCTGCCGCTCCTCGTCTGGCTGGCCTACGGAGTGCACGGCAACGAATCGTCCTCCTCCGAAGCGGCGCTGGGAACCGTCTACGCGCTCGCCGCCGGCCAGGGCGACGTCGAAGAGATGCTGCGCACCACGGTGGTGCTGATCGATCCGCTGGTCAACCCGGACGGCCGCGAGCGTTACATCAACGGCTACAGCCAGCGCCGCGGCGAGGAGCCGAATCCGCACCGGGCCTCGGCCGAGCACTGGGAGCCCTGGCCGGGCGGGCGCCAGAACCACTACCTGATCGACCTCAACCGCGATTGGGCGTGGGCGAGCCAGCAGGAGACCCGCTTCCGCATCGCCGCGTACCGCTCCTGGGAGCCGCAGGTCTATGTCGATTTCCATGAGATGAGCAGCGAGTCGAGCTACTTCTTCCCGCCGGCCGCGGATCCGGTCCACCCGCAGATCGACAAGCGGATCGTCGCCTGGCTCGACACCTTCGGCCGCGCCAACGCCGAGGCCTTCGACCGCCAGGGGTGGATCTATTTCAAGGGCGAGGAGTACGACCTGTTCTATCCCGGCTATGGGGATTCCTACCCCAGCCTGCGCGGCGCGGTCGGGATGACCTATGAGATGGCCGGCGGCGGCCGCGGTGGCCTCGCCGTCACCCTCGCCGACGGCTCGGTGCTCACCCTGGCCGATCGCGTGGCCCGCCATCTCACCACTTCCCTGACCACGGTGAGCACCGCGGCGCGCAACGGCCGCCGCCTGTTGCAGGACTTCGTGGCCGGCCGGGTCAAGGCCGCCTCGGACCCCCGCACCTATCTCTGGGCGGCCGATCAGCAGGAGGGTTCGGCTCTGGCCGGCCTCCTGTCCCTGCACGGCGTGCGGGTCGATCAGCTCAGCAAGGACACCGAGATCCCTGCCCACCGCCTGACCGGCGGCCAGGAGGCGCCGCACCGTTTCGCCGCCGGCACGTTCGCGGTGTCCACCACCCAGCCGCTCGGCAACCTGGTGGAGGCGCTCCTCGAGCTCGACTCGCCGATGACCGAGAGCTTCCTCGACCGCCAGCGCCAACGGCTGGAGCAGAATCTCAATCCGGAGTTCTACGACATCACCGCCTGGTCTCTCCCCCTGGCGTTCAACGTCGAGACCTGGGTGGCCAGCAAGGAGCCGGGCAACGTGCGCTCGGTTGCGCCGGCCGGTCTCGCCGGCTCCGGTGGTATCCGGGGCAACGGCAATCTGGGTTTCCTGGTGCGGCCGCAGGGTCTCGCGTCCTACCGGCTGGCGGCGGATCTCCAGAAGCGCCGCATCCATCATCGCGTGGCCCGCGCTCCGTTCACCAGCGGCGACGCGAGCTTTCCGGCCGGCACCCTGTTCATCCCCCGGCACGGCAATGCGGAGGATCTGCGGCAGGTGCTCGATGGTCTGCTGCAAACCGACGGCGTCACCGCCCAGGCCATCGCATCCTCCTATGACTTCAAGGGCCTGTCCCTCGGCTCCAACGCGATGGCCGCGGTGCGGCCGGTCCGCGTCGGCCTGCTCAGCGGCGAAGGCGTCGACGCCACCTCCTTCGGATTTCTCTGGTCTCTCCTCGACCAGCAGATCGCGCTGCCGTATGACCGCATCGATCTCGCGTCCCTGCGCCAGGTCGACCTCTCGGAGCTCGACGTCCTGATCTTTCCGAACGGCGATTTCGAGGACCGGATCAACGACAAGACGCGCGTTTCGCTGGACGCCTGGGTGCGCGGCGGTGGTGTCCTGGTGGCGATCGGCGACGCTGTGAAGTGGCTTCAGGAGCACGAGATGTCCACGGTCAAGAGCTGGAAGGCGCCGAAGAAGAAAAAGGAGCTGGACAAGAAAGAGGAAGACCCGGAAGCGGGCGAGAACGCCGTGGAGCGCGAGCTCGCTGCGCGTCCCATCTTCACCCCCGGCGCGGCGCTGGCCACCCGGATGCAGGTTTCCCACCCCTTGACCCTGGGCCTGCCGTCCTCTCCCACCGTCCTGTTCGAAGGGACGACGATCCTCAAGCCGATGGGCGATCCGCGCAAAGACGTCCTGGTCGCGACGGACGAGAGCCCGGTGATCGCCGGCTTCGCCTGGCCCGAGGCCGAGGAGCGTCTGGCGGGCTCCCTGCTGGTGGGGATGGAGCAGCGGGGGCTCGGCAGCGTCGTCCTCTTCTCCCAGGACCCCGCCTACCGCCTGTTCTGGCGGGCGACCACGCCGATCTTCCTGAACGCCGTCCTCTTCGGTCCGAGCACCGGCGTCGGCACCCGGTACTGACAGCCGTTGCCCCCAAAAGGAAAAGCCCCGGTGACAACCGGGGCTCTCCTTTTCTGCTGGATGGGCGAAACTACCGCGTCTTGACGCAGCCGCCGGTCAGGTTCGACCACTCGTACTGATAGCCATAGCCGCCGGTGCCGATGAACGGCGAGGGCGTCCAGGCGCACTTGTCGTCGGCCTCGGCGCCGGAGCGGTCAAACCAGCCGGTGCCGGTCGGATCGGTCACCGCTTCGCGGGTTTCGTGGCAGACGAAGTGCTCCTGGTTCTGCACGTTCGACCAGCCCGAGACCGAGCAGCCGCTGCAGCCCGGCCAGGGCTGGATCGAGTACTTGATGGCCGAGGCGCCACTGCCGATCCAGCTGTGATAGGCGCAATAGGCGAGGTGCGGGCCGCCGCACGAGGTGCTCGTGCCGCTCGACGAATAGGATGTGCTCGGGGTCACAACCTCGTAGATGGCGCTGGCGTCGAAAGTATGAGTCGCCAGGTACGCATTGACCTCGCCCTGGACGATCGCGTCGGTGACATTGGCCGGCGGCGTCGAAGTGTCGAACCAGTCGGCGGTTCCCGAGCCGAGGTTGGCGAGCTGGATTCCGGAATACTGCGTGATCGTGTTGTACTCACCGGTCGTGCCGAACTGATTGCGGAAGGCCTGCAGCGTGCTGGCGTACGCGCTGTCGGCGCCGGTGAAACTCGGTCCCCAGAAAATGAAGACGACCTTCGCCGAGGTGATCGTGGGTCCGTTGTGATAGGTGATGTTGACCGGCGGCTTCGCCTTGTTGATGCTGGTCCCACCCTTGATCGGGGTGTAGATGATGTGGTCGTTTTGCGGTGCCGCGTTGGCGACAGCGGCCAGCAGACCGCAAGACAGTGCCAACGCAAACTTCAGGCGATTGATCCTCATCATTGAATTCCTCCGAAAGACGAGCGACGGATGTCACCCCGGGGACCGGGCTCTCCCAATGAGAGCCGTCCCCTTGAGATGACGGCTTCGAACCGCGGCGAAATCGCCGCATAGAAGACGACACAGATGTCCTCTATTAGGATTGGTGCGCCGAGCGGGGGAAAGGAGGACATTCCGGCTGTAAAAGACGAAAACCCCGGCACACGCCGGGGTTTTCGTGCTTCAGATTTCGCTGATCAGCGGGTCTTGATGCAGGTCTTGGTGAGGTTCGACCACTCGTACTGGTAGCCGAAGCCGCCGGTGCCGATGAACGGCGAGGGCGACCACGCGCACTTGTCGTCGGCCTCGGCGCCGGTCCGGTCCCACCAGCCGGTGCCGGTCGGATCGGTGACCGCTTCGCGGGTCTCATGGCAGACGAAGTGCTCCTGGTTCTGCACGTTCGTCCAGCCGGCGACGGAGCAGCCGCTGCATCCCGGCCAGGGCTGGATGGAGTACTTGATGGCCGACGTGCCGCTGCCGATCCAACTGTGATACGCGCAGTACGCGAGGCTCGGTCCGCCGCACGAGGTGCTGGAGCCGTCCGAAGAGTAGGAGGTGCTCGGGGTCACGACCTCATAGATCGTGCTGGTGTTGTTGCCGCCATGGCTCGCCAGGTACGCATTGACCTCGGACTGGACGATGGCGTCGGTGACATTGGTCGGGGGCGTCGTGGTGTCGAACCAGTCGGCGGTTCCCGTGCCGAGGTTCGCCAGCGTGATGCCGGAGTATTGAGTGATCGTGTTGTACTCAGGGGTGGTGCCGAACTGATTGCGGAAGGCCTGCAGCGTGGTGGCGTACGCATTGTCAGCGCCGCCGGTGGCGAAGCTCGGTCCCCAGAAAATGAAGACGACCTTGGCCGAGGTGATCGTGGGGCCGTTGTGATAAACCAAAGCCTGTCCTGCCTTGTTGAGGTTGGCCCCACCCTTGACCGGGGTGTAGATAATGTGATTGTTCTGCGGAGCGGCATTCGCCGCGGCCGCCAACAGTCCGCACGACAGGGCCAGCGCAACCTTCAGTCCACTGCTCTTCATTACTTGCATCCTCCTAAAGACGCTCTCAGTAGGCCGCCCGGAAATCAGCTCTCCCAATGAGAGCTTTCCCTCTGCGGCGACGGATTTTGAGCTGGCGCATCTCCAGCTCAAGTCGATTTGGGAATCCGCTACCCTTGAGAGTGCGGCATGATCCGAAAACCGGGACAGCGTTCGGAAATAAAAAGAGCCCCGGCCATCGCCGGGGCTCCTTCAAGCATTCAGATTCCTTACTTCACCTTCACGCAGGCGTTGTCGGCGTTCGACCACTCGTACTGGTAGGCGTAGCCGCCGGTGCCGATGAACGGCGAGGGCGTCCAGGCGCACTTGTCGTCGGCCTCGGCGCCGGTCGTGCCGTCCCACCAGGCGTTGACCGGATCGGTGGCGGCTTCGCGGGTCTCGTGGCAGACGAAATGCTCCTGGTTCTGCACGTTTGACCAGCCCGACACCGAGCAGCCGCTGCAGCCCGGCCAGGGCTGGATGGAATATTTGACGGAGTTGCTACCGCTGGTGTAGGAGCCGTGGTAAGCGCAATAGGACAGGTGCGGGCCACCGCACGAGCTGCTGCCGCCGCTCGACGAGTACGAGGTGCTCGGAGTGACGACCTCATAGACCGCGCTGTTGTCGAATGTGTGCGTCGACAGGTACGAGGTGACCTTGCTCTGGACGATGGCGTCGGTGACCTTGGCCGGCGGCGTCGTGGTGTCGAACCAGTCGGCAGTGCCCGCGCCGAGGGTGGTCGCGTTGCATCCATACTGAAGGATGGTCTTCCATTCGCCGGTGCCGCCAAACTGATTGCGGAAGGCCTGCAGCGTGGTGGCGTAGGCGTTGTCGGCCCCGCCGGTGGCGAAGCTCGGTCCCCAGAAGATGAAGACCACGTGAGCGTTGGCGATCACGCCGCCGCCATGATTGGTCAGAAGCGACTTGTTGAGGATCGGGGCCTGGACCCCCTTCGCCATTGAGTAGACGACATGGTCCGCATCCGCGAAGGGCCGTGCCTTCTCGACAGGAGCAGCATTCGCCACAGCGGCCAACAGGCCACAGGACAGCACCAACGTACCCGTGATTCGACCAATGTTCATTGCTTGAATCCTCCGTACTTCCATGAGGCCACCGGACAACAAGCCCTCCCAATGAGAGCTTTCACCCTGCGGCAAGTATTGAGTCGGCGAGAGTCCAGCCGGCTCAGATGAACCCAATAACCTGCGATCGCAACAGAAAAACCCCCGGCCGCAGCCGGGGGCTTCCCAGGGTACGCTTCAGATCACTTGACCTTGACGCAGCCGCCGTCCGCGTTCGACCACTCGTACTGATAGGCGTAGCCGTTGGTGCCGATGAACGGCGAGGGCGACCAGGCGCACTTGTCGTCGGCCTCTTCGCCCGTCGTGCCGTCCCACCAGCCGTTCACCGGATCGGTGATGGCTTCGCGGGACTCGTGGCAGACGAAGTGCTCCGCGTTCTGGACGTTCGACCAGCCGGAAACCTTGCAGCCGCTGCAGCCCGGCCAGGGCTCGATGGAGTACTTGGCGGTGTGGCCGCCGGTGCTGTAGGAGCCGTGATAGGCGCAGTAGGCCAGGCTCGGTCCACCGCAGGAGGTGCTGGAGCCGCTCGAAGAGTACGAGGTGCTCGGGATCACGACTTCATAGACCGCGCTGTTGTCGAAGGTGTGGCTGGCCAGATAGGAGGTGACGTGCGAGCGGACGGTCGCGTCGGTGACGTTGGTCGGCGGGTTCGTGCAGTCGAACGCGTCGGCGGTGCCGCCGCTGAGGGTGCTCGGGAAGGTGATGCCATACTGATTGATGGTCTTGTACTCACCGGTGCCGCCGAACTGGTTGCGGAAGGCCTGCAGGGTGGAAGCATAGGCGGTCTGCGAGCCGCCGCTGCAGAAGACCGATCCCCAGAAGAGGTAGACCACGTGGGCGTTGGCGATCACGCCGCCACCGTGGTTGGTCACGTTCGACTTGTTCGTGTTGTGGACCTGGACTCCCCGGGCCGGGGCGTAGACGACGTGGTCCGCATCCGCGAAAGCCTTCTCCATGGGCAGGGGGGCCGCGTTGGCGACCGTGGCCAAAAGACCGCAAGACAGCGCCAGCACATACTTCATGTTGCTCTTCATTACCTAACTCCTCCGCAACCTGCGTGTTGCGCCCTCAGAGCGAGCCCTCCCCATGAGAGCCGTGACCCGAAGGCAGCGTTTTTCAAGACGGCGAATTCTCGCCCTCTCGTGAAGCCTGGTTGATAAAGATGCACGAACCTTTAAATAAAAGAGCAAAATCCCTTCTGGGTTCCGAGCCGCGGTCCGCGGTCTGAGGGAGCGCCAGATGTGGGTGTTGACCCTTTCAAAAAGGTTAGGTGCAGACCGTGGCCCAAAGCGAGCCGCTTTTCTGAAAAAATTTTGACTGCTGTTGGGGAAGGGTTAAAACGAAGCCCCGGCGGGCGCCGGGGCTTACATGTATTCAGTTTCCTTATTTTACTTTCACGCAGCCGTGGTCGGCGTTCGACCACTCGTACTGGTAGGCATAGCCGCCGGTGCCGATGAACGGCGTGGGCGACCAGGCGCACTTGTCGTCGGCCTCTTCGCCGGTCGTGCCGTCCCACCAGGCGTTCACCGGATCGGTCGCGGCTTCGCGGGTCTCGTGGCAGACGAAGTGCTCCTCGTTCTGCACGTTCGACCAGCCGGAGACCTTGCAGCCGCTGCAACCCGCCCAGGGCTGGATGGAGTACTTGGCGGTGTGGCCGCCGGTGCTGTACGAGCCGTGATAGGCGCAGTAGGCCAGGCTCGGTCCGCCGCACGAAGTACTGCCGCCGCTCGACGAGTACGTGGTGCTCGGGGTGACAACTTCATAGATGGCGCTGTTGTCGAAGGTGTGGGTCGACAGATAGGCGGTGACGTGGGCCCGGACCTTGGCGTCGGTGGCATTGGTCGGCGGTGCCGTGCAGTCGAAGCCGTCGGCGGTGCCGCCGGCGAGGTTGGTCGCGTTGACGCCGTACTGGAGGATGGTCCGCCACTCCCCGGTGGAGCCGAACTGGTTGCGGAAGGCCTGCAGCGTCGCGGCATAGCCGGCGTCGGCGCCGCCGGAGCAGAAGCTCGGGCCCCAGAAGAGGTAGACCAGGTGGGCGTTGGCGATCACGCCGCCACCATGGTTGGTCAGGTTCGCCTTGTTCAGGTGAGGAATCTGGACTCCCCGGGCCGGCGTGTAGATGACGTGATCCGCATCCGCGAAGGGCTTCAGCGTCTTCTCGACAGGAGCGGCGTTGGCCGCAGCGACCACAAACAGACCGCAAGACAGTGCCAGAACCGACTTCAAGCTGCTCTTCATGTTTGAATCCTCCGAAGACTGAAGGTTGTGCCGCCGGGGCGCAACCAAGCCCTCCCGATGAGAGCCGAGCCCCGAGGGCTACGATGGGAGACGACGAAAGCTCGTTGTCTCATGAGGCATGAATCCGGTGATCGATGACCCTACATAGATTTATGGTGTGAGATGTCCTGAAAAGCGAGCCCAAGGCTCGAAAAGAGCCCCGGCGGGCGCCGGGGCTCCTGACACATTCATCTCTTACATCGTTTTGATGCAGTGCGAGCCGATGTTCGACCACTCATACTGGTAGGCGTAGCCGCCGGTGCCGATGAACGGCGTGGGCGTCCAGGCGCACTTGTCGTCGGCCTCGGCGCCGGAGCTGTCGAACCAGGCGTTCAGGTCGGGGTCGGTCACCGCTTCGCGGGTCTCGTGGCAGACGAAGTGCTCCTGGTTCTGGACGTTCGACCAGCCGGAGACCTTGCAGCCGCTGCAGCCCGGCCACGGCTGGATGGAGTACTTCACGTCGTGGCCGCCGGTGGAGTAGTGGCCGTGATAGGCGCAGTAGGCGAGGCTGGGGCCGCCGCACGAGGTGCTGCCGCCGCTCGACGAGTACGAGGTGCTCGGGGTGACGACCTCATAGATCGTGCTGTTGTTGAAGGTGTGGGTGGCCAGATAGGTGGTGACGTGGGACTTGACGGTGGCATCGGTGACGTTGGTCGGCGGCGTGGAGCAGTCGAACGCGTCCGCGGTACCCGAGCCGAGGTTCGCCAGAGCGATGCCCGAGTACTGCGTGATGGTGTTGTACTCACCCGTCGTGCCGAACTGATTGCGGTAGGCCTGCAACGTCGCCGCATAGCTGGCGTCGGCGCCGCCGGAGCAGAAGCTCGGCCCCCAGAAGAGGAAGACCACCTTGGCCGAGGTGATCGTCGGCCCACCATGGTTGGTGATGTTCGCCTTGTTGAGGTTGATGGCGGGGCCACCCTTGAGCGGCATGTAGATGACGTGATCCGCATCCGCGAAGGATTTCGCAGGCTTCTCGACAGGGGCGGCGTTGGCCGCGGCGACCGCAAACAGGCCACAAGACAGTGCCAGCACGGACTTCAAACTGCTCTTCATTTTTGAATCCTCCGACGACTGAAGGTTGTGCCGACGGGGCGGAAGCAGGCCCTCCCTATGAGAGCCGAACCCCGAGGCGACGGTTTGGAGGCGGCGAATCTCGCCGTCTCATGAGACCGAAATCAGGTGATCAATGACCCTACACAGGTTTATGGTGTGGGATGTCCAGAAAAGCGAGCCGCGATCCGGGAAGAGCCTAACCGACCGTCGCGGCGCGTTCCGCCCGGCCCAGCACGCGCAGGAAGCTTTCGCCCAGGATCAGGCGGACGCCCGCCTTGTCGATCCCGCGCTCCAGGAGCGCTGCGGTGAGATCCGGAAAGCGGGAGGGGTCCTCGAAGCCGTCGATCGTGTCGGGGATGCCGTCGAAGTCGGTGCCGATGCCGACGTGCTCTTCGCCGCCCATCTCGACGAGATGGATGACGTGATCGACGAAGCTGGACAGCGGGACCGGCGGCAGGCGGTGCGCGGCGAACAGGCGGTCGCGTTCCTGCGCGTGCCGGGCGGGCTTGTCCAGATAGGTCTCTTCGGTCTCTTGCAGCATCGGCTTCAGGAGAGCGCCCCGCTCCTTGTCCGCCCGGCTCGCCGCGGCGTCGATGAACGCCGGGTAGGAGTTGGCCATCACCACTCCGTCTTTGCGGGCGATCTCGCGGATGAGGTCGTCCGGCAGATTGCGCGGATGGTCGCAGAGCGCGCGCGCCGAGCTGTGGCTGGCGAGGATCGGCACCGGCGACACGTCGAGCACGTGGCGCACGGCGTCGTCCGAGACGTGGGAGACGTCGGGCAGGATGCCGCGCCGCACCATCTCGCGCACGATCTTCACCCCCTCGCCGGAGAGGCCGCCGTGGGCCGGCGCGTCGGTCGAGGCGTCGCACCACTCATGGCTCGTCCAGTGGGTGAGGGTGACGTAGCGCACGCCGATCCTGGCGCACGTCTCCAGGGCGTCAGGGACGGTGAGGGGACGGCCGTTTTCGAGCCCGAGGAGGACCCCCACGACGCCGCGGCGCGCGGCGCGCCGGATCTCCTCTTCCGTTGTCACCTGTTCCATCGGCCCTCCCGCGGCACCGGCGAGACCGGCGAGGCTCTCCGCGGTGGCGCGGTGGAGGTCGAGGGCGTGCTGCCACCCCCGCTCCGGCGTGAGCGACGCCGGCACGTAGAGGGCGAAGACGAGGGCGTCGACCCCGCCCTGGCGCAGACGGGGGAGGTCGACATGGCGGTCGGGCTGTGGCAGGCGCAGATCGGCCGGGGACTCCCAGAGGCGGGTGGGAACGTCGGTGTGGCCGTCGAGGACGAGGCAATCTTCGTGGAAACCCATGGGCGGGATTATCTACCGCTTCGCCAGCGTTAAGGGACATGGAAACACACGGCCTTGTCAAGATCCCCCCGGATCGGCTAGGCTTCCATGTTCTTGGAGCTGCGATTCCCCGTTGAAAGCCCCCTTTGCAAGAAGGATAGGAAGGATAGCGACCGTGAAGAAAGACATCCATCCGACGATGCACATGGTGACCGTGGTCTGCGCCTGCGGCAACACCTTTGAGACCCACTCCACCAAGGACGAGGTCCGCCTGGAGATCTGCAGCGCCTGCCACCCGTTCTTCTCGGGCAAGCAGAAGCTCATCGACACCGCCGGCCGTGTCGAGCGGTTCAAGCGGCGCTACAACCAGCCCTCGGCTCCGGCTTCGGCGTAGGTGCCCGTGGCCCCGCAGGGCGAGCTGCTGGTCGGCGGTCAGGCCTTGATCGAGGGAGTGATGATGCGCTCCCCCGGCGCCTATGGCGTCGCCGTCCGCCGGCCGGACGGTTCGCTCGCCCTTCAGCGCGGCAAGGTCTTCCCCCTGGGAAAGCGGTGGCCGGTGCTCAAGCTGCCGATCCTGCGCGGCTGTGCCGTGCTGTTCCAGTCGCTCTTCCTGGGGATCAAGGCGCTCAACTTCTCCGCCGAGCAGGCGGCCGGAGGCGCCCCGCCCTCAGACCCGGACACGCCCGCCAACGCGCCCGCCAAAAAGGAGCTGTCGGGCTGGGCGATCGCCGGCTCCATGGCCACCGGCCTGGGGCTGGGCGTCGTCCTGTTCCTTCTGCTCCCTCTGTGGTTGACCCAGATGGCGGAGAAGCACTGGCTCGGGCCGCTCTCCAGCCTGTCGTTCAACCTTCTGGACGGTGGGCTGCGCGGGGTCTTCTTCCTGCTCTACATCTACCTGATCTCGCGCATGAAGGACATCCACCGGGTCTTCATGTATCACGGCGCCGAGCACAAGGTGGTCTTCGCCTGGGAGAAGCAGGGGCCGCTGACCGTCGACGCCGCCCGCGCGCAGAGCCGGCTCCACCCGCGCTGCGGCACGAGCTTCCTGCTTTTCGTGCTGCTGGTCGCCATCGTGCTCTTCGCCCTGATCCCCAAGACCGCGCCCTTCCTGCTCAAGCTGGGTGGACGGCTGGTCCTGGTGCCCGTCGTGGCCGGGCTCTCCTACGAGGTGCTGCGCCTGACCGCCCGCAAACGCGCGGCGCCGATTTTCGCCGCCCTCGTCGCTCCCGGCCTGGCATTGCAGCGGATCACCACCCAGGAGCCCACCGACGACATGCTCCAGGTCGCCATCGTCGCCTTGGAAGAAGCGTTGCGCGAAGACGGCCTCCTCGCCGAAGCCGCCTGAGCCTTTGAGGTCCCCGAGCCATGCTCGAAAAACTGTCACAGCTTGAAAAAACCCATGAAGAGCTGACCCAGCGGCTCGCCGATCCGGCCGTGCTCTCCGACCGCAAGATGTACGCGGAGACCAACAAGGCGCTGTCCGAGATCAGCCCCATCGTCGCGCTCTATCGCGAATACAGCCGTCTCCACAAGCAGCGCGCCGAGACCGAGGAGATGCTCTCCGGCCTGCCCAAGGACGACGAGATGTACGAGATGGCCCGCCTGGAGCGGGAAGAGCTGACCGGCCAGCTCGCCACCCTCGAAGAGCGCCTGCGCGTCGAGCTGATGCCGAAGGACCCCAACGACGGCCGCAACGTCGTCCTGGAGATCCGCGCCGGCACCGGCGGCGACGAGGCGACGCTGTTCGCCTCCGAGCTGTTCCGCATGTACAGCCGCTACGCCGAGAAGCAGGGCTGGCGGATCGAGGTGATCGACCTCTCCGAGTCCGACGCCGGCGGCATCAAGGAGGTCTCGGCCATCGTCGAGGGTCGCGGCGCCTACAGCCGTCTCAAGTACGAAGGCGGCGTCCACCGCGTGCAGCGCGTCCCCGAGACCGAGGCGGCGGGCCGCATCCACACCTCGGCGGTCACCGTGGCGGTGCTCCCCGAGGCGGACGACGTCGAGGTCGAGGTCGACGAGAAGGATCTGCGCATCGACCGCTACTGCTCCTCCGGTCCTGGCGGCCAGGGGGTCAACACCACCTACTCGGCGGTGCGCCTGACCCACCTCCCGAGCGGCCTGGTGGTGAGCTGCCAGGACGAGCGCAGCCAGATCAAGAACAAGGCGAAGGCGCTCCGCGTCCTCAAGGCCCGCCTCCTCGAAGCCGAGCAGGAGAAGGCCGATTCGGCAATGAGCGAAGAGCGCCGCAAGATGGTCGGCTCCGGCGACCGCTCGGAGAAGATCCGCACCTACAACTTCCCGCAGAGCCGGGTGACCGACCATCGCATCGGCCTGTCGCTCCACCAACTCCCCACCACCCTCCAGGGCGATCTCGATCCGCTGATCGATCCGCTCGTGGCGCACTTCTCGGCGCAGAAGATGGAAGAGGCGGCGCGGACGCACTAGACGCAGGCTCAGGTCTCAGCTCAGGTCCCAGACATTGAGAAGGAGGCAGCGATGGATCGGAAGGCAGGCTTTCTCGTCGGTCTCGCAGGTTGTCTTCTACTGACGGGCTGCTTCGACGTCGAGCAGTCGCTCGTCCTCAACAAGGACCTCTCGGGCACCGCCGGCTTCCGCATGGCGGTGAACTTCGAGCCGATGGTCCTGATGATGATGCGCATGCAGCGCCAGATGGCCGGTACCGAAGGTGAGCCCACGGCCGCCGAGATCGCGAAAGCCAAAGAAGAGTTCCTCGCCTCCAAGAAGTCCGAGCCGCAGCCGAGCCCTGAAGCCGCGAAGGCGGATCTCGAAAAGAGCCTGCCGCCGGGGGTGAAGCTCCTCGACAGCGACTTCAAGGACGAGGGCCTCAAGCTCCAGGCGCACTTCAAGTTCGGCTTCGACAACTTCCACAGCCTCCAGCAGATCAAGCTGTCGAAGAAAGAAGAGCCGGTCGACGGGAAAGACGGCGCACCGCCGAAGCCCGGCGGCAAGAACCCCTTCGACACCCCCTTCGGCGATCTCCAGATCACCGACGAAGGCAAGACTCTGCTCCTCACCACCAAGCCCACCGATCCCATGGCCGAGCAGACCGAGCAGATGGGCGGCGACATGACTCCCGAGATGAAGAAGCAGATCGAGGAAGCCTTCAAGGGCCTCCGCGTCGCCTGGAAGATCGAGACCCCCTTCGAGGTCCTGGATAGCAACGCCACCCGCCGCGAAGGGAAGACCCTGATCTGGGAGTACGACCTCAAGACCTTCGAGTCGATGACCCCGAAGCAACGGGCCGAGGGGATCCGGTTGAAGCTGAAGAAGTAGCCGGAAAGAACCGATGGCGACCGAATCGGACATCGACGCTCTCTTCCTGGCGTGGAAGGAGGCGGTGCTCTCCAAGGACATCGAGCGGGTCGCGTCTCTCGTCACTGAGGATTGTGAGTTCTGGGCGAATGCAGCCCCTCCGCTGCAAGGCCGTGAGGCTCTCCGGTCAACGCTCCGGACCTTCTACGCGACCTACAGCCACCGTCAAGAGTTCGAGCGGCAAGAGCTGCTTTTTTCCGGCGAGCTCGCATTCGCCCGCGGCATCGAGCGCAACTTCCTCACTCCGGTCGCGGGTGGTCCGGAGATTGTCCAATCCCAGCGGGCCTTCATGGTGATTCGACGAGAGCCTGATGGCTGCTGGCGGTTCGCACGGGGCATGACCAACCTCTTGCCGCCAGAATCCTGAAACTTCCGCCTGTTCCAGGCGTATGGCTGACCATGAGGGAGATCCTGCGCATGCGCAACGCGACACTCGCCATCCTTTTGACTCTGCTCGTCTCGACCACCGCCGCCGTCCGCGCTGACGACGCCCCCAGGGGCCACAAACCGCCGGGCAATCTGTCTGGGGATAAGGGGGATGAAAAGGCCGCGGCGGCGCCGTCCGCGCCCCGCAAGTTCGTCACCCATCACCGCTTCACAGCCGGCGGGGTGGATCTCCCCTACACCGCGACGGCGGAGGACATCGACCTCAAGGACCGCGACGGCAAGCCCACGGCGCGCTTCTTCACGATCTCCTACATGGCGGAGGGTGTGAAGCGGCAGGAGGACCGGCCGATCACATTCTTCTTCAACGGCGGGCCGGGCTCCGCCTCGGTCTGGCTGCACCTCGGTTTCGTCGGCCCCAAGCGCATCGACATCCCGAGTGACGCGCAGGACCCGGGCGCGCCGCCTTACCGGCTCAAGGACAACCCGTCGAGCCTGCTGCGCGTCACCGACCTCGTCGAGATCGATCCGGTCGGCACCGGCTTCAGCCGCTCGCTCGGCGAGAAGAAAGACGCCGACTTCTGGGGCTACGACGAGGACGCCGACTCCGTCGCCGACTTCATCCGCGCCTTCCTGACTGTGCACGACCGCTGGAACTCGCCCAAGTACGTCCTCGGCGAGAGCTACGGCGGCATCCGCGGCTCGATGCTCGTCCCGCGGCTCCAGGGGCAGATGAACATCGCCCTCAATGGCGTGATCCTCATCTCGCCGGCGATCAACCTGGGCGCCCTGCCTTTCAACACCAGCGGCAACGACCTCACCTACGCCACGCACCTGCCGACGCTCGCCGCGACGGCGTGGTACCACAAGAAGCTCACGGATTCCTGGCCGAGCCTGCAGGCGCTCCTCACCGAGGTCGAGCAGTTCGCCTCCGGCGAGTACTTGCAGGCCCTCTTCCGCGGCGACTCGCTCTCGGAAGCGGAGAAGGGGAAGATCGCCGACAAGCTGCACCGCTATACGGGCGTGTCCAAGCCGTACATCCTCAACAGCAACCTGCGCCTCTTCGCGCCCCGCTTCGTCAAGGAGCTGCTGCGCGACGAGGGGATGGCCACGGGCTTCCTCGACAGCCGGTACGCGCAGAAGGAGCTGGACAACGCGGCGGAGTTTCCCGACAGCGACCCGCTGGATGCCAAGACGGGGCCGATCTACATGGCGCTCTTCCGCCAGTACCTGCGCAATGATCTCGGCGCCGACATCGAGGAGCCCTACCTGCCCCAGAACAGCGAGGCCAACCAGAGCTGGAAGCGGCGGAAGAACGCGTCCAGCGCCTTCGCCGGCTATGTCAACGTCACCGGCGACCTGGCGCAGGGCACCAAGGACAACGAGGCGCTGCGCGTGTTCACCGCCAACGGCTACTACGACTTGGCGACAGCCTACTTCGCCAACGCCTACATGCTGCACCACAGCGGCATCGACCCGGCGCGGGTGACGATCCGGAACTACCCGGCGGGGCACATGATGTATCTCAACCAGGGCTCGCTCGAGCAGCTCTCGAAAGACATCGGGGAGTTCATCCAGGGGAAGTGAGGAACGAAGTCAAGAGAACGGGCGCTTTCTGGACGTCGAGGGAGCGAATGAACGGGTATCAGGATTCTTGTTTTCATGGACCGTGAACTGAGCTATTCAAAAGCTCCGCAGGCCCCTACTGAAAACGCCGTGCTCTGTGATCAACTGATTGTAGGCGTCGATCGCCTCTCGATTCTCTTCCCGCCAGGCATCTCCCTGCTTTCTGGTGACCGCCTCGGCCAAGGCTTCTTCGAGGGCTGCTGAAGGATCGATGCCCATCTCCTTGTGGTCGTAGAAAGGGGCGCCTCCAGCGGGTTCTTTCGTGGCCTCCATCGTTCGAGTGTAGCCGATCGAGAAGAACGCTCAGGAGGTCGCCCGCCCCGCCAGCCGCCACAGCGCCGTGACCGTCAGCTCGGCGATGCGGTGGAGCTCGTCGACGGTCAGGTATTCGTCGGTGCCGTGGCCGCGGTAGTGGACCATGTCGAGCGCCGGGCCGAAGTCCACTCCGTCCTTGAACAGGCGGGCCTGGGTGCCGCCGCCGATGGCGACCGGGCGGCCGGGGGTGCCGGTGACCTCCTGCCAGACCGAGAGCAGCGTCGCGACCAGCTTGCCGTCGATCGGGGAGAGGTGGAAGTCGCCGAGGTTCACGAGATCGGCCTGGACGGTGCCGCCGGTGCGCTGCGTGTAGGCGGACGCCGCGCTGGTGAGCGCGCGGGCGATGTCGTCTTTGGTGATCCCGCGCGGCGCCCGGATGTTGATCTCGGCGACCGGGGTTCCCTTGTCGTCGCGCAGGAAGGAGAGGTTGGTGGTGAGGTCGCCCATCACGTCGTCGTGGTGGGCGATCCCCAGACCTTTGCCGTCGGTCGAGGTCCCCAGGGTCGAGCCGATGAAACCGGCGACGGAGCCCCAGGCGTCCTGCCGCAGGTCGAGCGTGGCGAGAAACGCGGTCAGGTCGCCGAGGGCGTTGTGGCCGCTCTCGGGCGCCGAGGAGTGGCCCCCCTTGCCGGCGGCGACAACCTTCAACTGGCCGCCCTCGCGGGAAACGGTCAGGCGGGCCGGCGGATGCGCGGCGGACCAGGCGGCGGCGAGTCGCGACAGCTCGGCTTGCGCCTTGTCGGGATCACCCGGATCACCGCCTGGTTCCAGGATCGCCGTCCCCTCCTCGGCGATGATCGACATGCCGCTGCCGCCTTCCAGGCGGACCACCCGCCAGGCCGCCGGCTTCGGCGCCGCGGTGCCCTTGCCGTGGAAGGCGAGCACGCCATACCCCTTCTGCGCGTGGGTCACCGGATAGGCGGCGTCGATGCCGATCGTCATGTCCGGCATCGGGGCGCGGGCGAGGTAGTAGGGGATCTCGTCCCAGCTCGACTCCTCGCCGTTGGCGATCAGCAGGCGGAGCGTCGAGGAGAGCGGCCAGCCGGTGTCGCGGAGCGCCACCATGGAGTAGAAGGTGGCGACGATCGGCCCCTTGTCGTCCTCGGTGCCGCGGCCGATGATCTTGCCGTCGACGATCTTGCCGTCCCACGGCGGTGACGACCAGCGTTGATTCTCCACTCCCTGCACGTCGCCATGGGTCAGCACCGCGAGCGTGGCAGCCGCGCCGGGCATTGTGATCTCGTCCACCCGGCCGTCGTAGGACTTGAACTGGAAACCGAAGTCCTTGGACTGTCCGGCCAGCCACTCCCGCTGGCGGGCGAATTCGGGGAGAGCCCAATTCTCCTTGCCCTCCTGCGCCTCGGTGCGGAATCCGACCAGGTGCTGGAGATCGGCGACCATGCGGTCGCCGTAGCGGGCGACGGTGTAGCCGCGCAGCAGGCACCCGGCGATCCCGGAATCCGCCGCCGGCACCGGCCGTCCCGCGACCAGGCCGTCCAGGCGCGCGGCGAGAGCCTTGTCACCGGAGCGCCGCACCGCCGCGGAAACGGTCTTGCGGTATGCCTCAAAGCCGAGCTTCGCCGCGGCGGGGTCGCGTACGAAGCCGCAGTCGGTTGCGGCTGCCGGGGCTGCGGGAAACGCCGGGATCGCGACAAGGAGGAGCACAAAGGCGAGCAGGAGGAAAGGGGTCATCCTTTTCATGACAGGTCTTCTATCACGCTCGACGGGTCAGCGGTCAGCTCTGACGACTCATCCGTCAACTCTGCCGGATCACGCGTCAGGCCCCCAATCCCATCCTTCCGGGCGGTTCTCCTTCTCGCATCTGGGGATAGAATCGGCGCTTCCGGCAGTGGCCGTGTGCCGACCGACCTTCGGAGGAGGCCCATGATTTCCGTCAAACCGCATGTCAGCGCGAAAGCCCACGTCAAGAGCCTGGAGCAGTATCAGGAGATGTATCGCCGGTCGATCGCGGAGCCGGATGCGTTCTGGCGCGAGCAGTCCGAGATCGTCGATTGGTTCTACAAGCCGCGCAACGTCATGGACGCGGACCTCGACGAGGTCGACTTCTCCTGGTACTCCGGCGGCCGCCTCAACGCCTGCTACAACTGTGTGGACCGCCATCTCGCCGACAAGGGCGAGAAGACGGCCATCATCTGGGCCGGCGACGAGCCCGGCGACTACCGCTACATCTCGTATCGCGAGGTGAAGCACAACGTGGCGCGCGTCGCCAACGTGCTGCTGAGCCTCGGGGTGCGCAAGGGCGACCGGGTGTGCATCTACCTGCCGATGATCCCCGAGCTCGCCTACGCGATGCTCGCCTGCGCCCGCATCGGGGCGGTCCATTCCGTGGTCTTCGCCGGATTCTCCGCCGAGTCGCTGCGCGGGCGCATTCTCGACGCCGGGTGCAAGCTGGTGTTCACCGCCAACGAGGGGCTGCGCGGCGGCAAGCGCATTCCGCTCAAGGCGACGGTGGATAACGCGGTCGAGGGGTTGTCGATGGTCGAGAAGGTGCTGGTCGTCCGCCGCACGGACAAGGAAGTTCCGATGAAGCAGGGGCGCGACCTGTGGCTGGAGGAGGAGACCCACAAACAGCGCTCCACCTGTCCGGTCGAATGGATGGCCTCCGAGGATCCGCTGTTCATCCTCTATACCTCCGGCTCGACCGGCAAGCCCAAGGGTGTGCTGCACACCACCGGCGGCTATCTCGTCTACGCCGCGATGACGCACAAGTACGTCTTCGACATCCACCCGAACGACATCTACTGCTGCGCCGCCGACGTGGGCTGGATCACCGGCCACAGCTACATCATCTATGGACCGCTGGCGAACGGGGCGACGACGGTGATGTTCGAGTCGATCCCCACCTATCCGGACGCGGGCCGGTACTGGCGGATGGTGGACGACCTGCAGATCAACAAGTTCTACACCGCGCCGACGGCGATCCGTGCCATCGCCCGCTCGGGCGACGAGTTTGTGAAGAAGTACAAGCGGACTTCGCTGGAGATCCTCGGCACGGTGGGCGAGCCGATCAATCCGGAAGTCTGGACGTGGTACCACGACATCGTCGGCGACAGCCGTTGCCCGGTGGTGGACACCTGGTGGCAGACCGAGACCGGCGGCATCATGATCACGCCGCTCCCGGGCGCGACGCCCGCGAAGCCGGGATCGGCGACGCTGCCGTTCTTCGGCATCCGGCCGGTGATCGTCAACGAGAAGGGGGAGGAACTGCCGGGCAACGACGTCTCCGGCAACCTCTGCCTGCGTGGCACCTGGCCGGGGCAGGCGCGGACGATCTACGGCGACCACCGGCGGTTCAAGGAGACCTACTTCTCGCAATATCCCGGGCTCTATTTCACCGGCGACGGCTGCCGGCGTGACATCGACGGCTACTACTGGATCACCGGCCGGGTCGACGACGTGCTGAACGTTTCCGGGCACCGCCTGGGGACGGCGGAGATCGAGAGCGCGCTGGTGGCGCACGACGCGGTGGCCGAGGCGGCGGTGGTCGGCTTCCCGCACGACATCAAGGGGACCGGGATCTTCGCCTATGTTCACTTGACGCCGGACTATGAGAGCTGGGACGAGGAAGAGCTGGTCGGCGCGCTCAAGGAGCAGGTGCGCACGGCGATCGGCTCGATCGCGGCGCCGGACCGGATCCAGATCGTCACCGGTCTGCCGAAGACGCGCTCGGGCAAGATCATGCGCCGCATCCTGCGCAAGATCGCGGCCCACGAGTACGAGGAGCTGGGCGACATCACGACGCTCGCCGACCCTGGCGTGGTGCAGAAACTGGTAGACGATCATCGCGCCCGATTCGTATAAGACTTGCACTGTTGCGCCTCGATTCGTGGTAGACTATTCCCAGTTGCTCGGGTCGAGGCCCAGTCTCTCCGGTTGGTACGCTCCTGATGAGGGGGGCGTAAGCGCCTGATCCCCCTTTTACACTCCCCCCAGCATGGATTGCTCCTCCGGAACGGCCGCCTTTGTCGTTGTGGGCGGATCTGCGGTTCTCGCGGTTTCGGCATTTCTCCGCTCGAAAGACGTCAAGAAGGGATCGGACGCGCTCCGCGTCGAGGTGGAGCGGCTGCGGGGCTTGGTCGTCCGCCTGGAGCAGCGGGTGCACGCTCTGGAGCCGCGGCCGGCGGAGATCGCTGCGAAGCCCGCGGTCTCCAGGGAGATGATGCCGCTGACGTTCCCACCGGAGCCGGCGCATCCTCCGGCTTTACCTCCGCCGCCACCGCCACCGTTGCCATTGCCGCCATCGCCTCCAATACCGATCCAGCCGCCTCCACCGCCTCCACCTGAAGCACCGCGCGCCGCGCCTCGGTCGGCGCCTCCGCCGCCCCTTCCTCCCGCCAAGAGCCTGGAGGAGAAGCTGGGAGCGCGGCTGCCGGTGTGGATCGGCTCGATCGCCCTGGCTCTCGCCGGGGCGTTCCTGGTCAAGCTGTCGTTCGATCGCGGCTGGGTGACGCCGGCGTTTAGGGTGTCTCTGGGCGTGCTGTTCGGCGTCGGCCTGCTGGCGGCCGGCGAGGTGACCCGGCGCAGGCGGTCGACCGGCGGCATCTCGCAGGGGCTTTCGGCGGCCGGGGTGGCGGACCTCTTCGCCTGTTTCCTGGCCGGCATTCATACGTATGGAATCATTCCGGCGCCGCTGGGCTTCGGGCTGATGGTGCTGACCACGGCGGTGGCCGTCGGGCTGTCGTTGCGCCAGGGGAAGATGGTGGCGCTCATCGGACTGATCGGCGGCTTCCTGACGCCATACCTGGTGCGGACGGGCGAGCCGAATCTCCGCGGGCTGTTCGCCTACCTGCTGCTCCTCCAGGTGGGCCTCCTCGTCGTGGCCTGGAAGCGGGGTTGGACCGAGATCGGCGGCCTGGCTCTGGGCGGCGGGCTGCTGTGGACCTTCGCCTGGCTGGCGGGTCCATTCTTCACGCCGGCGGATGCGGCGTGGCTGTCCGGATTCCTCCTGCTCTCCGTGGCGGCGGTCGTGGGCGCCGGCTTGGCGCGGAAGACCTCCGGTATCGACGAAGGCGGTGGCGGGAAGGGGATGCTCTCCCTGACCTGGGCGGCGGTGCCCGGGGCGATCCTCGCCCTGGCAGCGGTGTCGGCGCAGGTGGGTTTCTCGACCGAGGAGTGGGTGTTCTTCGGCATCCTCGCGGCGGGCGTTCTGGTGCTGGGGCGGTTGCGGCAGGATCTGAGCCCGCTGGCCTGGGTGGCGGCGGCGGCCGGCGCGGTTTTGATGACCGCCTTCGCGGCGCAGGTCCACGAGCCGGACCTCAACCGCTTCTTGGCCACGGCGGCGGGCATCGGTGCGCTGTTCGCGGCCGGCGGCTACATCGCGCTGTGGGGGTCTGAGAAAGCGGGGCGATGGGCTTCGCTCTCGGCCGCGTCGGGAGTCGTCTTCTTCCTCATCGCCTGGGGAACCATGGCCGAGCACCGGGAAGGCGCCCACTACGTGCACTGGGGGCCGCAGGCGCTGGGAGCCGCGCTGCTCTATCTGCTGGCCGCGGTGCCGGTGGCGCAGCGGCGACGGGCTGACCGTCCGGACCGTCCCGACCACCCTGCGATGACCGCGGCCCTCGCGGCGCTCGCCGTGGCGGTGACGGTGTTCGTCAGCCTGGCCGTGCCGCTGGAACTCGAACGGCAGTGGGTCACCGTGGCCTGGGCGTTCGAAGTGACGGCGCTGGTCTGGCTCGCCGGGCGGTTCAAGCTGCCGGCGCTCGCGGCGCTGGCGCGGACGGCGGCGGTGCTGGTGGCGATCCGGCTGCTGCTCAACGCGTCGGTGTTCGAGTATCCGATCGGCACCAGCCCGCTGTTCAACTGGTTGCTCTACGGCTACGGCCTGCCGCTCGTCTCCTTCGCCGCCGCGGCGTGGCTCGCCCGCCGCCAGGGACCGGGCGAGGCCAAGTTTGCCACCCTGCTCGAATCCGGTGCTCTCGCCTTCGCCTTCGCGCTGGTCACCCTGGAGGTCCGCCAGCTCTATCACCCGGGCACGCCGGGGAGCGGCGCGCCGAGCCTGGCGGAGTCGGGAGCCATGGTCGCCGCCTGGGCGGCGCTTGCCATCGGCCTGCTCGCGGCGAACCGCAAGGCGCTCTTGCCGAGCGTCGAACGGGCGGGCCGTCTCCTTCTGGCCCTGGCGGCCGTGGCGGTGCTGGTGTTCCCGTGCTTCCTCCTCAATCCCCTCTGGGACCATGGAGAGGTGGGGGAGACGCCGGTCTTCAACTTGCTCCTCTGGTCGTTCGGCCTGCCGGCCGTGTTGCTCGCTCTCGCGACGCCCGAGCTGCGCCGCCGCGGGAGCCGGAAGCTGCCGGTGGCGTTGACCACGACGGTGCTGATTCTCGCTTTCCTGCTGCTCACCCTGGAGATCCGGCAGGCGTTCCACGGCACCTCCTTGAGCAGCGGGGCGAGCTCGATCGCGGAGCGCTACTCATACTCGGCGGCCTGGATCCTCTTCGGCGCGGCTCTGCTGGTGCTGGGCATCCTGCGTAAAGTGAAGGCGCTGCGCTACGCCTCCCTGGCGGTCATGCTGCTGTCGGTGGGGAAGGTGTTCCTCTACGACATGTCGAACCTGACCGACCTCTACCGCGTCTTCTCGTTCCTCGGCCTGGGCGTCAGCCTCCTGGCGCTCGCCTGGGTCTACCAGCGCTTCGTGTTCAGGGAAAATTCATAGCAGGAGGAAAACGGGGGGACGCCCGCCGGATGGCGAGCGTCCATATGGACGAACCGGTCGGGCTCAGGCCTTCTGCCCAGTCTCGGCGATGTGCTTCGCGCCGGAGTGGAGAAGACCTTCGGCGGTTTTCGCCAGGCTCTGGCCGACGGCCTTGTCGCTGACGCGGCCGACGAGATTGTAAATTTCGCGCGCCACCAGGATGTCGCGCACATAGGGCCAGAGCGGGCGGGGGATGCCTTCGAGGTCCCAACCATCACCATCTTGTGCCATCTTGTCCTCCTTGCTTGATTCGTCAGCCGCGTGAGAAGCGGCCGACAGAGAGGACAGGCGCCCGCGCCGGCCAGATCGTTACAGAAGCCCGGTGAGAACGCGGGCCAGATGCGCTAGGCTCGCGCATCATGTTGAGACGGTCGAGACGGCCGAGACGTCGATTCATCCGCTGCGCGGCGGCGGGGCTGCTGGCCGCCGTTCTCTGCGCTGTTCCTGCGGCGGCGGTGGACGGCTTTCTCTACAGCCGTGAAATCCAGGTACCGGCGGCGGGCTGGGTGCGGGTGCCGCTGGACCTGGCGGCGGTCCAGCACGCGGCGCCGGGTGGCGCGGACCTGCACGTGTTCGCGCCGGGCGGCGGCGAGGTGGCGTTGCGCCTGGAGAGCGGCGGGCCGTCGCCGATCGATACACCGCGCGGCGGGGAGTGCGTCTCGGTGGTGGGAGCCTTGGACTGCTCGCTCCCCTTGCCGGCGCCCGGCCAGGTGGTGCACCGGCTGACGGTGGACCTCCAGGGGGCCGGTGCGGTGGGCTACCGCCTCTACGAGCCGCGGGCGGGGACCTGGCGGTTGTTGCGCGAGGGCACCTGGCAGCGCTCGGCCAATCGCACGCGGCACTTCCTGGAGGGCGATTCCGACGCGGTGGAGGGGAGCCGGCTGCGGCTGGAGCTCTACGGCGCCGCGACAGCGTCCCTGCGGCTGGTGGGCTGGGGGATCGAGCTGGCGGCGCAGGCGGTGCTCTTCCGGGCCGACGAGCCAGGCCGCTACACGCTGGCCTATGGCGGCGCCGCCCGGAGAAATCACCATCTGGAGGAGCCGCCCGCCGAGACGGAGATCGCGGCGCTGGAGCCGGGGCCGGAGAAGGAGCAGGCCGTGCCGCTGGTGCCCGAGGCCCTGAGCGAGCCCGGAGCGCCGCTGGGCAACGCGCGTTTCGACATCGCCTGGACCGTCGTCGCCTCCACCGCCAAAGCAGGCGACCTGGTGCGCCTGGAGCTGCCCGACGTCGTGTATGCCAACGCCCGGCACGACCTCGGCGATCTGCGGATCGCGCTCGGCCGGCGCCAGATCCCTTTTTTCCGCTGGTCGCCGCCGGAGCCGGCGCCGGCCGGCGGTGTGCGGGGAGCCCGTCCGGGGTCCGCCCACAAGACGGGGGAGAGCGAGGTCGAGGTGGTGTTGCCGGCGGCGGGCCTGCCGCTCACCGAGCTGGTGCTGACCACTCCCGGCGGCCCGCTGCGGCGGCCGGTCGCGCTCCGCTATCTGGAGCCGGTCCGCCGCATGCGCCGGCTCCCCGACGATCCGCTGGGCGATCCGCGGGAGCAACCGCCGGTGACACATACGCTCTGGCAGTGCGACCCCGAGCCGCCGCTCCCCTGCCGCGAGGCGCTGGAGCTGCCCGGCGCGGCTCCGAAGATCCTCTCGGTCCGGCTGGAGGACGGCGACAATCCGACGCTCGGCAGCCTGGACGCCGCAGTCTGGCGGCGGCGCGACGTGCTGCTCTTCGTCTGGCCGGGGACGCCGGGGAATACCGCGAAAGGCGACGTCGTCAAGCTGCTGGCGGGATCGGAACGCCTGACCGCGCCGTCCTACGATTTCGCGGCGCTCGGCGCGAAGCTCCTGGGGCGCCCGTGGCAGCCGGCGGAGCTGGATCTCACCGGCACCCTCTCGGTCAAGCCGTCGCGCTGGGCACGCTGGGCGCTGCCGAGCGCGCTGGCGTTGGCAGGCGTCTTCCTGCTCCTCCTGTTGCGGAGGATCCTGGCGGAGCGCTGAACGAGCTGAAGAGGGAAAAAAAGAATGGCTCCCCGGGAGGGACTTGAACCCCCGACCAATCGGTTAACAGCCGATTGCTCTACCACTGAGCTACCGAGGAGTGTAAAGAACTGTCCCGGGAGTGAGACTCTCGGGACGGGGAATCTTAGGCGGACTGGGCCGCGCTGTCAAATCCTTCTGCGTCGATTGTGCCGGACCGTTGGTTCCTCGGCGCGCCGGCCTCCTGCCGAGCCTCCGAAAGCTCGCGCGAGAAGCTCGCCGACCTCCTGGGCGACGGCTTGATCGCCGGTGCCTTTTTGCAGCGCCGCCGTGGCGGCGGCCACCTGGCGCAGCCGGCTGTCCGCGTTGCTCGGCGGCGTTGCCGCAGCAGCGGCGGCATGGGCCAGCGCCTTCAAATCGGCGATCCAATCGGGATGGTAGACGGTGCCCAGATGGCCGGCGATTTTCGCTGCCAGGAGGGCAAGCTTCAGGGCGTGCCCTTCGGCTTCCCGGGCCAGGATGGCTCGAGCCCTCTCCAAGGCGGCCCAGGCGACACCCCACGTCTGCAGGTCGGCCTCCTTCTCGACCTGGGAGGCCCAGCTTTTGGAGCCGGTGGCGAGGAGCGTGTCGAGCAGGCCGTCCGCGGCGAGCCCTTCGACCACGGCGACTTCGGGATTCCAATGCCGGAAGCGCTGCATCAAGGCCTCGGCGCGGCGCAGTTGCTCGCCGCAGATCGTGCAGACGGCGGCGAGATGGCGGCAGAGCCTGGCGGGGGGATCGTCCCTGCCGAGGAGCGCCGCGACGTCGGCCAGCTCCAGGTGGTCGCCGTCCGCCGGGATTCCCGGTCCGCTCATGGTTTGGGCCCCCCGGAGGGAGGGCCGGCCAGGCGGATGAGAATCGTCAGGAACTGCCGGACGGAGTCGACGGTGCGCTCGACCGTGGCGCGGACCTCGGCCTCGGTCGGCCGGGCCTCCCCCGGGCTCATCGTTGCCTGGGGCCGGCGCTCGGGACCGAAGACCAGCGCGTCCAGCCCGGTCCGGTAGACACGCCCGAGCGCGGCCAGCTCGGGCAGTGCCGGCGAGACCGTGCCACGTTCGATGCGCGACAGACGGGTCGCGTGGATGCCGGTCCGGTGGCCCACCTCCCGTTGCGTCCAGCCGTGGGCTTGACGCTGTTCCGCAACCCGGCGACCGAAGAGGACGAGGTCCTTCTCTGTGTATTCAGGATTTCTATCCGCGTTGCTGTCTTGATAGCTCATGGCGCGGAAACATAGTCCTCTCTCTGTTGAGCTGTCAAGGGAAAAAATCTGATTTGCTGATTCTTCAACTTGATTTGCCGAAGCAGTGAGCACAGTGCAATGCCGGCGTCCACTCCGCTTGCTGTGGGGGCAAAGCTTGCTAAACGCGTCCGGACGTGCCTAGAGTTCTTTCTCTGCGAAACCGCCGAGCTCTCCAGATCGAGCGGAATTGCTCAAGTCGCAACTCGATTAGCCTCCAGCGGCCAGTCCGGGCACACTGAAGGCGTCGCTTTGCGACACCGCGGAGGCGTCGGACCATGCCGGCCCGCTCGCGCTCCGCGCTTCAAGGAGGCAGAGAATGAGGAGAGGAACCCTACGTCTCGCGGTGGCGCTCGCGTTGGCGGCGGCGCTCGCCGGTCCCATGGCACCCGCCTGGGCCGCCGGCTCGGACGGCCGTGGCGTCCCGGTCTGGAGCTGGGCCGGCCTGTGGTCCTGGCTCACCGCGGCCGTCGCACACCAGCCGGCGCTCCAGGCGGACTGCGACCGCGGCAGCCACATGGACCCCAACGGCGGCTGCGTCGCCGCGGTCGCGCCGCTTTCCGATTGCGGCAGCCACATGGACCCCGACGGCCGCTGCCACGCCGCCGCGGTCGCGCCGCTGGCAGACTGCGGCATCATGATCGACCCCAACGGAGGCTGTCACACCCGGTGAGCCACCAGCCCGGAGGTTGCCCGCCTCCGGGTATCCTTTCTCCGCGACACGGGATGCGGGACTGTGAGACAATCCATAACAACAGGCGTGAGTTCCTTCCGGAGGGAAAGCGCGTGAAGATCGTCAGCCAAAGCCATGTCACCGAGGCAGAGATCGAGCAGGCCGTCCGCGGCGATGTTGGGGTGTCCGAAGTACGCCGCATAGTCCGGCATCTCTGCCATTGCCAGGGGTGCCGCGATCTCCAACGGCCGCGCCTCTCCTGGCTCGGCGCCGTGCTGTGCGCCGCGGAGCCCGCGCCGGTGCCGCTCGACGCGGCCACCGAAGCGGCCTACGACGAGGCGATTGACGGCGCCCTGGTCAAGGCGGCCAACGAGATCCCCCGTCGGCGAAAGCACAGGGAGAAGGTGGCCCGGCTCATCGCTTGGCAGCGGGAGCTTCCTCCTTACCGGCTGGATGACGCCAGTCTGTGGTTCGGCCCGCGCAGCTCGGACCCGCCCGCCGAGGTTCTCATCGAGGCCTTCCTCGCGGCGAGCCAGGAGAGGCGCTACCGCGACCCGCAGGCGATGCTGGCTCTCGCCAGCGTGGCGGCGACCGTGGCCTGCCGTCTGAGCCGGCCCGGAGAGGCGAAGGGCATGACGCAGGCCCAGGTCACGGACCTGCGGGTGCGCGTCCTCGCGGAGCTGGCGAACGCGCACCGACTGAACGATGAATTCGACACCGCCGACGCCACGATCGACGAAGCACTGCGAGCCCTGGGGAGTGTGGGGAGCGGCGACCTGATGTTGCGCAACCGGCTCTACGACGTCCGGGCTTCTCTGCGGACAGACCAGCGCCGCCTCGGCGAGGCCCTGGATCTCCTGGACCTGATCCACACAAGCTACCTGGAGATGGGAGAGAAGCACTTGGCCGGCCGCGCCTTGATCAGCCAGGGCATCGCGACTGCCTATGCGGACAACCCCCGGGAGGCGGCCCGGCTCCTCCGTGAAGGCCTCGGGCTGATCGACGCCTTCCGCGATCCCATGCTGGCGACGAACGGCCAGTATGAAACACTGCATTCCCTGATCGACTGCGGAGACTTCCAGGAGGCGAGCCGTTTTCTCCTCCAGAGTGGTCTCGGCAAGGCCTTTATCAATGACCCGATCATGCAGCTCAAGCTCCGCTGGCTGGAAGGGAAGATCTTCGAGGGGAGCAAGAAATACCTCCGGACGGAGGAGATACTCACCGAAGTCAAGCAGGGCTTTGCGCGGCGCGGCCGGGAGTACGAGGCGGCGCTCGTCGGTCTGGAGCTGGCGGCTGTCTACCTGCGGCAGAGGAAAGCTGATGAAGCCGAGACGCTGGCCGTGGAGGCCCTGGAGACCTTCCAGGATTTGAAAGTGGCCCACGAAGCCCGGAAGGCGGTCGTCTACCTGCGGGAGGCCTGCCGCCAGAAAGTGGCCTCGGCGGCGATGGTGCAGGAGATTCTCCGCTTCCTCAAGAAGCTCGAACGCGACCCGACGCTCCGCTTCGTGCCGGCTTAAGGCTACTTTGTTAGATCGGCCCCGGAGGGGCTTCAGCACCTAGCCCAGGGATTTATCCCTGGGTTGCTGGGTTGGGTCGTCGGCCTCTTTGCTCTGTTCCCAGGGTTAAACCCCTGGGCTAGGTGCAGCGACCCCTCCGGGGCCAAAGAAGAATGACAAAGTAGAATTAGGGGGTGAGGGCCCTCGGAGGCCCTCCGCGCTGGCTCACCCCAGGCGGTCGCCGACTTACCCCAGGCGATTGCCGGCTTACCCCAGGCGCTCGCCGACTCACCCCAGGCGCTCGCCGACTCACCCCAGGCGATCGCCGACTTACCCCAGGCGCTCGCCGACTCACCCCAGGCGATCGCCAACTCACCCCAGGCGATCGCCAACTCACCCCAGGCGATCGCCAACTCACCCCAGGCGATTGCCAACTCACCCCAGGGGATCGCCGACTTACCCCAGGCGCTCGCCGACTTCCCCCAGGGCAGCGTCAATGCGGACCAGGGCAGCGTCAATCCGGACCAGGGCAGATTCGTTCCACCGAGGGCAGATTGAACCCCGCTCGCTAGAGCGTCTCCGCCGGCTCCTCCGGAAAGAAGCCCTCGGCTCGCAGGAGGTTGCCGAGAATCCGCAGCAGAATGCGCTTGACCTTCGCTTCGAGCTCCGGGTCGTTCGGCTCCTCGTCCGACGCCGGCAAGCCCTGCGCTTCCCGCAGCTCCTGCGTCAGCCGGTGCATGCGGGGCTTTCGCGGATACACCATGTGGAAAAACTGCGCGGGCGTCATCTCCAGCACGTTCAGCACCATGAAGATGTGGCTCGCCTGGAGGCGGATGTTGCCGTTGAGCACCTTGCCCAGCGCCGAGCTGCCGAGCCCGAGGTCCTGCTCCACGGAGCGGACGGACCGGTGGTCCAGCTTGAGCAGTTGGCCGAGCAGGCGCGCCAGGCGGCGGGACTCTTCGTCGGGGTCGAGAGGAGTTGGACTCATGCGCCTGAGTATAGCGCAGTCATCCGCACCGGGAGCCTGGAATCCGCAGTGACTCTAGAATGCGGACACAGTGTCCGCTGAGGCTGGGTTTGGGGAGAAACAGGCCGGCGGCCGGGAGGCCGCCGGCAGGAATGGGTCAGACGTTGGTGTCGAGGAACGGCTTCAGCTTCATCGCCCGGCTGGGGTGACGGAGCTTGCGCAGCGCCTTGGACTCGATCTGGCGGATGCGCTCGCGGGTGACGTTGAACGAGCGCCCCACCTCTTCCAGAGTGTGCTCGGAGCCGTCGCCGACGCCGAACCGCATCTTGAGCACCAGCTCCTCCCGCGGCGTCAGCGTCTTCAGGACCTTGCGGGTCTGGTCCTTCAGGTTCGCGAAGATCACCGAGTCGATCGGCGAGATCGCGTTCTTGTCCTCGATGAAGTCCCCCAGGTGCGAATCTTCCTCTTCGCCGATCGGCGTTTCGAGGGAGATGGGCTCCTGCGCGATCTTCATGATCTTGCGCACCTTCGAGGCCGGCAGGTCCATCCGCTCGCCGATCTCCTCGGCGGTGGGCTCGCGGCCGAGCTCCTGCACCAGCGACCGGCTGGTGCGGGTGAGCTTGTTGATCGTCTCGATCATGTGCACCGGGATGCGGATCGTCCGTGCCTGGTCCGCGATCGCCCGGGTGATGGCCTGGCGGATCCACCAGGTGGCGTAGGTCGAGAACTTGTAGCCGCGGCGGTACTCGAACTTCTCGACCGCCTTCATCAGGCCGATGTTCCCTTCCTGGATGAGGTCGAGGAACTGCAGCCCGCGGTTGGTGTACTTCTTGGCGATCGAGACCACCAGCCTGAGGTTGGCCACGATCAGCTCCTCCTTGGCCCGCTCGCAGGTCGCTTCGCCGGCGCGGATCTTGTCGATCGTCGAGGCGATCTCGGCGTGCGTCGTGCCGTAGCGCTCCTCGAGCTCGCGCAGGTTGACGCGATACTTCTCGATCCGCCGGCGGTGCAGCGCCTTCAGATCTTCGCTGCTCTCCCGCTTGAGCGCCGTCTGCGCGCGCTTGATGTCCTGCTCGAAGCGCGAGAACTGGCGGTCGATGTCCTTGAGGAAGTCGACCAGCCGGTTGCGCGTCTGCACGCTGAAGTCGATGGTGCGGATGTCCTTGGCGATCTTGGCCACCAGGCGGTCGATCTCTCGCTCGATCTCCATGTACTTGTCGCCGTCCGGCTTGCACCGCTTCTGGCGCTTGCGCAGCTCACCGATCTCCAGGTCGTTGCCGGCGATCTGCTCGAAGATCTTGAGGTTGCCGCGGATGCGGTCCGAGGCTTTGGGATCGAGGGGCTCGTCCGGGTCGGAGGACACCAGCTCGCGCAGGATCCGTTTGTCCTTGGCCGCCATCTCGTTCAGGCGCAACAGCTCGCGCAGAACGACCGGGTTCTCGCACAGGGCCTCGTAGATCATCCACTCGCCCTGCTCGATGCGCTGCGCGATCTCCACCTCGCCCTCGCGGTCGAGCAGCGGCACGGTGCCCATCTCGCGCAGGTACATGCGGACGGGGTCGTTCGTCTTCTCGTGTGCGGTCAGCCCGAACTCGGTGGTCTCGTCCTCTTTCTTGTCGAAGTCGGTCGAGGCGGACTCGAAGTCGTCGCGGTTCTGATACCGCTCCGGCCGGTCGATGACGTCGACACCGAGGTCCGAGAACCGGAGATAGATCTCATCCAGCTCGTCGGGGAGACTCACCACCTCCTCGGGCAGCATCTCGTAGATTTCGTCGTAGAGGAGATAGCCCTTCTCTTTGCCCAGCTCGATGAGCTGCTTGACGGAGCTGTACTTCTCTTCCACGGGTGTGAGGCTGGAAATGGTCAATGTGCTCTCCCTATCTGCTGCTTTTGAGGACATTGGGCGGGCTCGTAAGTCAACCTGGGACGGCTTCAGACGGCCCCTCCGCTCGCGCTGGGCCTGGAGCCTGGGTGCAGGCTGCGGTTCAAGCTGTCCCTTTCTTTCAATAGACTGTCGAGGCGCACACCGTCATTCCGGCGCACCGCCTCGCGAATCTCCGCCGCGATCTCTTGCTTACGCTGGCGGAGCCAGCGGTGTGTCAGCTTGTCGAGGGACTCCAGAAGCCCGACCCTACCGGAAGCAAAACTCCCTTCTAACAGAATCTTTGCCATCTGGTCAACCGCTTCTCCCTCGAACCCGAGGGCCGCCTGCATCGCCCGGGCATCCGGCCTGGAGCCCGCGCCTCCTGCATATAGAGCGCGAAAGGCCCGGTAAATATTCCTGCATTCGGTACCAAAGAACACATCGGGCGGGGGTAGCTCTTCCACGGTGGGCAGCGCCTCCTCGCCCTGGATCAGCCGTTCGAGCACCTGCTCCTCCAGGCTGCGCACCAGCCGCGGCCCGGTCTCGGCGCGGGCTGGTGGGGTATAGGCCCGCCGATCCGGCGGCTTTTCGGCGGGGTTTCCCGGTGCGCCCCCGGCGCGCCGGGCCAGCATCTCCACCGGCACGTCCAGCCGGTCGGCGGCCAGCCGGGCGTAGCCATGGCGCAGGATGGCGTCGGGGATCGGCCGCAGGAGCTCGGCGACCGCGGTGGCGGCCTTGGCCTGCACCTGTGGATCGCGCCCGGCGTTGGGCGGGATGATCCGGTCCAGCTCCGCGACCACCGCGTCCTCGGCCACCCGGATCGCCTCGGCCACCGCCGCCTCCCCCTCCGCCAGACGGAGCGAGTCGGGGTCGTGGCCGCCGGGGAAGCGCGCGCGGCGCACCGCGAGGCGCTCGGCGAGGAGCAGCGGCAGCGCCCGCCGGCCGGCGTTCTCTCCCGCCGTATCGCCGTCGTAGGCGACGACGACTTCTTCCGCGAAGCGGGACAGCAGCTTCGCCTGCTCGGGCGTCAGCGCCGTGCCCATGCCGGCCACCGCCCCCTCCACGCCGCAGGCCACCGCGCCGATGACGTCGAAGTACCCTTCACACAAGACGGCGCGCGACGTCTCCCGGATCTCCCGCTTCGCCTGGTGGAGACCGTAGAGGAGCAGGCCCTTGTGGAAACGGTCGGTCTCGTTGGTGTTGACGTACTTCGCCTTGTCGTCGCCCAGCGTCCGCCCGCCGAAGCCGACCAGACGGCCGGACTGGTTGTGGATCGGGAACATCAGCCGGTGCCGGAAGCGGTCGTAGGGCTCGCCCCCTTTCTCCGACCGCGTCGCGAGGCCCGCCGCTTCGAGGTCGGCCATCGGGATGCGGGGATGGAGCGCCTGGATCAGCGTGCGCCACCCCTCGGGGGCGTAGCCGAGGCCGAAGCGCTCGATCAGCGGCGCGGGGATGCGGCGGTCTTCGAGGTATTTGAGCGGAAACGCGTTCTTGCGGAGCTGCTCGGTGAAAAACCCCGCCGCCGCCGTGAGCGCTCCCTCGATGTCGCGCTCGGGCGCGCGGACGCCGCTCGCGTGCCGCTCCACCTTGGTGGGGAGCGGTACGCCGAAGCGGGCGGCCAGCGACTCGATGGCGGCCGGGAAGTCGTCGCCGGTGGTGAGCATGTGCAGCTTGATCGCGTCACCGCCGGCGCCGCAGCCGAAGCAGTAGAACAGCCCCTGCACCGGATCGACGCTGAACGAAGGGGTCTTCTCCTTGTGGATCGGGCAGAGCCCCTCATGGCGCCGGCCGGCCTTGCGCAGCCGGGTGTGCTCCGACGCGACGGAGACGATGTCCACGGCATCGCGCACCGCTTGCACGAGTTGGGGGGTGATCTGAACGTTGCCGAGTGACATGCCTTGCGGGGTCCTCCCCCTTATACCATGTGTGAGCGCCGGGCCTCCACGGGGGACAAGCCGTGGAGAGATCACGCCGGAGCGATCCGGCCGGCGGGGGTCAGGAGGTGCGGAGGGAGACCACGGTCGCGCCGTTGCCGCCTTCGTTCGGAGCGCCTTCCCGCAGACCGGCCACGCCGCGATGGCCGCGCAGACGCTCCCGCACCGCCTGCCGCAGCTTGCCCGAGCCATGGCCATGAACCACGCGGACCTCCCGCCGGGATGCCAGGAGCGCGCGATCGATGTAGGCATCCAGCTCCTCCAGGGCCGGCTCGACGCGCTGGCCGATCAGATTGATCTCCGGTGGTACCGACACCGACTCGTCGAGGTCGCGCCCCGGCTTGACCGGCCGTTCGGATCGGATCTCTTCGTGAGACGGACGCGACGCCCGGTTTCCCCCTCCCCCGGCTCCCCCCGACCCGCTCGCCGGCCCCAGCTCCTCGGGGCGGACCCGCACGCGCTTCCCCTTGACCGCCACCTCCGCCCGGCCGGGCTCCAGCTTCTCCAGCGTTCCCTGCCAGCCGAGACCGAGGTGGCGCACCAGGGTGCCGACCACCAGAGGTCCTTCCGCCAGCTCAGGCTCGCTCTCCACCAGGCGCGGTGCCGCGGCGAAGAGCTGCTCCACCGCCTCTGCTTCGAGGCCGCGCCGGCGGCCGCCCTCGAAACGCTCCCGGATGCGCTCCACCTCGCCGCGCAACCGCTCGGTCGTCTCGCGGCGGAACGCATCCAGCTCGGTCTTGAGCCTCTTGCCCACCGTCTTGCGTTCCTCTTCGAGCGCGGCCCGTTCGTCGGCGAGCCGGCGGCGGAGCTTCTCGGCGTCGTCGGCCTCCACCTCCAGGCGGTCGCGCGTCTCGGACAGCTCGCGGCGCACCCGCTCGACCTCGGCGAGCAGCTTGCGCAGATCGCGGTGCCCGGAGCCCAGGCGCGCCTCGGCGCGGTCCAGCCAGGCGGCGGGGAGACCGAGGCGGCGGGCGAGGGCGAGCGCCTCACTGCCGCCCGGCGGGCCGGGGAGCAGGCGGAAGGTCGGCCGGCCGGTCTCCGGATCGAACTCCATGGCGGCGCACGACGCGCCGCCCATCTCCAGGGCCGCGGCGGCGAGCTGGGTCAGGTGCGTGGTGATCACCGCCAGGCTGTTCTTCTCCACCAGCCCTTCGAGAAGCGCGATCGACAGCGCCGCGCCTTCCTCGGGATCGGTCCCCGAGCCCAGCTCGTCGAGCAGCATCATGGAGTCCGGACCGGCCGCCTCCCAGGCTTCCTTGAGGCGCAGCAGCCGGCCGCTGAACGTCGAACGGTCGGCCAGCAGGTCCTGCTCGTCGCCCACCGTGGCCACCAGGCTCTGGACGAACGGCACCCGGCTCCCCGGCGCCGCCGGAATCGGCAGGCCGCAGCGCGCCGCCAGGGTGAGCAGGCCGACCGTCTTCAGGGCCACGGTCTTGCCGCCCGCGTTCGGACCGGTGATCACCAGGATGCGGTGTTTCGGGTTGAGCTCGACGTCCAGCGGCACGATCGTGCCGCCGTGCCCCGCCTGGCCGAGCGCCTCGGCCCGCAGATCGGCCAGGAGCGGGTCGAGGAGCGGATGGCGCGCCGCCACCAGGCGCAGCTCGTGGCGCGGACCGATTTCGGGGAGATGGCCGTCACAGCGCTCGCCGAAGCGTGCCGCCGCCTGGAGCAGGTCGAGGCTCGCCAGGAAGTCGGCGTGGGTGTGCAGCGCCGGCAGCGCCGCCCGTGCCTCGGCGATCACCTCGTTGAGAATGCGCCGCCGCTCCGCCTCCTCGTCCTCGACCGATTGCTGGAGGGTGTTGTTCGTCTCGACCACCTGCAGCGGCTCGAAATAGAAGCTCTTGCCGGTGGCCGACCGGCCGTGCACCAGGCCCTGGCTGCGGCCGCGGGAGCCCGCCTGGAGCACCACCACCAGCCGGCCGCCGCGCATCGGGATGGTCTCCTCCGACAGCTCCTCCTTGTGCTCGGAGACGAAGCTGCCGAGGTCGCGGTAGAGCTGATCGCGGACGCGGCGGATCTGCCCGCGCAGGGCGGCGAGCCGCGGGCTCGCGTCCTCCCGCACCTCGCCGCGGCGGTCGAGAGTCCGCTCGATGCGCCGCAGCAGCGGGTCGAGGTCCGGCAGTCCGGCGGCGATCGCCGCGAGCGACGGGCAGGGGGGCACCGCCTCGCGCAGGCGCGTCACCGCGGCGCGGGTGGCCTTGCCCAGGTCGGCGATCCGCACCACGTCGATCCCTTCGAGCGGCGGCCGGCCGCTGGTCAGCCGTTCCAGGAGCTGCGCCAGGGGAAAATCGAGCTCGGGCACCAGCGACCGTTCGCCGACCAGGCGCGCCGCCTCCTCGAAGCGCCTCCGGTGCTCGCGGAGCTCCACCTCCTCCGTAAACGGACGGAGGGCGAGCACGCGCTCGCTGCCGACGTCGCTCGCCGCCAGACGGGAGATCACGGCGAGCAGGCTCGGCAGCTCCACCGCCAGGGCGGTGGCGGCGGAGAGGACCGGGGATTCGGTGGAGGGAGAGACAAGTGCGTTCACTCCGGAAGCTTACTACCGTCGGCCAGGGGCCGGGAGCCCAGCGTCCAGCAGCGCCGGGTCACCTTGACGCACCGCGGGCAGCCGGTGAGCAGATGGCGGATCAGCCGCCGTCGCTCGACGCCGGACAGCTCGTTGCGCATCAAGCCCTCGAGACGCTCGGGCTCAGGGTGTTCCGTGTATTCTTCCAATCTGGGTTCCCGCTTCTGGGAATACCCGGCCGTCGGCGGAGCAGGGTGTTGTGGGCGCGTTTCCCGCATAGGCTTTGCCTCGACGATTCTCGCGGCGTTCCGCGGAGCCGGATGACGACTCAACGTTGAGCCGGTCGCTGCGCAGCACCGGTTTCGGGGACCGCGAAGATCTTTTGGGTGACCGATGAAGGCTACATCTTGTCACCGTCGACAACTTTAGTCGGCTACTTATCGCGCTGTCAAGGACAAAAGACTGCGCTCCGGAAATACATTTCCCTATCTAAGTCATTGGGTCTCATAAGTTTGCGCTTGCCTTTGGGGTGGCAGAGAAGGTACATTTCGCGCATGTCCATCTTCCACGGTCTCGGCAGGGCCCTACGGTGGCTCCGTGACAGGCAGGGTAAGAGGCAGTACCAGGTGGCCGATGCCGCCGGCATCACCAAGGCGATGCTCTCCGCCTATGAAACGGGGAAGCAGAAGCCGTCCCTGGATACTCTGGAAAAAATCCTTGCCGCACTGGAGTGTGATCTGAACGACCTGCACAACTCGTTGCAGATCGTCAACGAACGTCCGGAAGCAATCCGCCGGTCCGGCGGGCAACGGGAAGGTCTCTGGCCAGGAGCGCGCGATCTGCACCGCGACGGCGACGGCGCTTCCCCGAACGTCTACAACATCCTGGGCATCAACCGGCCCCTCCCCGCGGTCGAGGAACAGGCGCTCAGCGAGATGCTGCAGGGATTCCACAAGCTCGTCCGCTACCTGCACGACTCGATTTCGCCGCCGGACGACGAGCCGGACGATCAGACCTAGCTCAACACCCCCTTCCCTTTACTCTTCGAGCCTCCGCGGCGCGCGCCGGTTTTCTGGCAGCGCGTGTCGCGGCGAAGGGCTCGCTTCGCCCGCTCAGGCAGGCAGCAGGGCATACCGCAGCACGAACAGCACCGCCAGCGCGAACATCAGCCAGTGAACCTCGCGGGCCCGACCGGCCGCCGTCTTGACCAGCACATAGACGACGATCCCCGCGGCCAGGCCGTGGGAGATGTTGAAGGTCAACGGCATCAGGAGGGCGGTGAAGAACGCCGGAGCCGCCTCGGTCATGTCCGTCCAGTCGATCTCGCGCACCGCGCCTACCATCAGCACGCCGACCAGAATCAGCGCCGGCGCGGTCACCGGGTTGAGGCCCGGGCCGAGCGACTGGCCGACCAGGCCCACCAGCGGCGCGAAGAACAGAGAGAGCAGAAGGAGCACGCCGGTCACCACGTTGGCGAGGCCGGTGCGCGCGCCGACGCCGACGCCGGCGCCGCTCTCGATGTAGGAGGTCACCGGCGAGGTGCCGAGCAGTGAGCCGCCGAGCATGCCCACCGCGTCGGCGGTGAGCGCGCGACCCATCCGTGGCAGCTCGCCGTCCTTGAGCAGCCCCGCCTCGTGGGCCACCCCCATCAACGTTCCCAGGGTGTCGAACAGGGCGAAGAAAAGCAGGACGAGGATCAGCGGCACGTATTGCAGCCGGAGCGCTCCGCGCAGGTCGATCTGGAGACCGGGCAGGTCGAAGCTCGGCGTGCTGAGGAGATGGGCCGGCGGTGGGATGACCCCGGTGGCCAGCGCGGCGGCGAGAGTCGCCGCAAGGCCCCAGAAGATCGCCGTCCGCACGCCGCGGGCCATCAGGACCAGGCTGACGGTGAGCCCGAAGAGCGTCAGCAGGGCGGGCGCGGTGTGGAGATTGCCGATCTTGACCAGGGTGTTGGGATCGGTCTGCACCAACCCTCCCTGCTCCAGACCGATGAAGGCGATGAAGAGGCCGATGCCCACCGCGCCGGCGAGCTGGATGCTCTTCGGGATGGCGCGCACGAGCATCCGCCGCGCACCGGTGACCGTCAGCAGGATGAACACCACAGCGGCCCAGAACACCAGCCCGAGAGCCGTCTGCCACGGCACCCCGGCGCCGGTGGCGGCGCAGATGCCAAAGGCGAAGAATGCGTTCATCCCCATTCCCGGCGCCAGCGCGATGGGATAGTTGGCGACGAAGGCCATCACCAGCGTCGCCAGGGCCGCGGAGAGCGCCGTGGCGACGATCGCGCCCTGGAGCGGAATGCCGGCGGCGGTGAGGAAGACCGGATTCACGGCCAGGATGTAGGCCATGGTGAGGAAGGTGGTGACCCCGCCGAGAACCTCGCGGCCGGGGGTCGAGCCGGCCGCGCGGACGTGGAACAGGCGTTCGAGCATGGTGGCGATATCTTACCCGGGTGGCTGTGGTAGGGTGGCGCCTTCAGGAGGGGTCCATGCCTGAAACCCAGATTCCCGCCGCAGACCGTCTGATCTTCGCCCTCGACGTCCCGGGCGCCGCCGAAGCGCGCCGCTTGGTCGAAACGTTGGGTGATTCCGTCCGTTTCTACAAGTTGGGACTGGAGCTCTTCACGTCCGGCGGCTACTTCGAGCTGGTCGACGAGCTCCTCGCGCAGGGGAAGAAGATCTTCGCCGACCTGAAGCTCTACGACGTGCCGGAGACGGTGGCCGCCGCCGTCCGCCAACTGCGCAAACGCCCGATCACCTTCACCACCGTGCACGGCAACGACAGCATCATGGCCGCCGCCGCCCGCGAGAAAGGCGATCTCAAGATCCTGGCCGTCACCGTGCTTACCAGCCTCGACCAGAACGACCTGCGCGACCTCGGCCATCACGCCGACATCGGCGACCTCGTCCTCGCCCGCGCCCGGCGCGCCAAGGAGACCGGCTGCGACGGCGTCATCGCCTCCGGCCTCGAAGCGCAAGCCCTGCGCCGGGAGCTGGGAGAGGGTTTCCTGATCGTCACCCCCGGCATCCGCCCGGTCGAAGACCGCCCGGCCGACGACCAGAAGCGCGTCGTGAACGTCGAGCAGGCCATCCGCAACGGCGCCGACTACATTGTCGTCGGCCGTCCCATCCGCAACGCTCCGGATCCGTATCAGGCGGCGATGCAGATCCAGGAGACGCTGCGGGGGCTGATTCCGGTGGGGTGACCTGGCGAGAGCGGACCTTTTAAAGAAAACGGGGCTTTTCTTTAAAAGCCTCGCCGACTTTGAAAGCGGACTTTCAAAGCTCTGGGCGCTTTGAAAGAAAACGGCCGATTTCTTTCAAAGGTCCCTCCCTCAAAGTGGCCACCTGTAACCTCCCGCCCTCCGCGACCGTACTGGAGCACAGAGGGGCCGGCCTACGGCTCCTCGTCCAGATCCAGGAGCTACCTTCTATGACGCCAAGACTTCGGAGTGCCGGAGCCGTTTTGTTCTCCGCGCTCGTTCTCTCTGTTTCGTTCTCCTCCGCCGCGGTTGCATCGGACTCGGTGTCCACAGACATCGACCGGTTCCTCTCCGAGACCTACCCGGCCACCGAGCCGGGGGCCGCGGTGATCGTGGTCCAGGACGGCAAGACGCTGCTGCGCAAGGGCTACGGGATGGCCAATCTGGAGCTGGACGTGCCGATCGCTCCCGAGTCGGTGTTCGAGGTCGGCTCGGTGACGAAGCAGTTCACCGCGACCGCGATCCTCATGCTCCAGGAGCGCGGCCGGCTCTCGGTGCAGGACGACATCACGAAGTACCTCACCGACTTTCCGACCCAGGGGAAGAAGGTCACGATCGAAAACCTCCTCACCCATACGTCGGGCATCCCGAGCTACACCGGCATGAAGGAGTGGGCTCCCACCATGCGTGAGGATCTTCCTCTGGAGAAGCTGATCGCCTTCTTCAAGGGCAAGCCGTTCGACTTCGAGCCCGGCACCAAGTGGGACTATGACAACTCAGGGTACGTGCTGCTCGGCGCCATCGTCGAAAAGGTCTCCGGCAAGAGCTACGAGCGGTTCGTCGAGGACGAGATCTTCAAACCGCTGGGAATGACCCACTCCTCCTACGGCAGTTGGTCGGACATCGTCCCGCACCGCGCGGCGGGCTACGACCGAGAGGACAACCACTTCGTCAACACCGCCTACATCAGCATGACCCAGCCCTATGCCGCCGGGGCTCTGCTGTCGACGGTGGACGACCTGGCGCTCTGGGACAAGGCGATGTCCGCCGGGACTCTCGTCAAGGCGGCTTCCCTGGAGCGGATGTTCACCCCCTACACGCTGCCGTCCGGAGCCTCCACCCGCTACGGCTACGGCTGGACGCTGCACGAGCTCGCCGGCAAGAAGGTCATCGAGCACGGCGGCGACATCAACGGCTTCTCCTGCGACGTGCTGCGCATCCCGGAGGCGAAGATCCTGGTCGTCGTGCTGACCAACAACCCGGAGGCCGCGATGCGGCCCGACGGCGTGACGCATCGCATCGCCTCGACGCTCCTCGGCGTTCCCGACCTCGAACGGAAGATCCGGCTGAGCGAGAAGGCGCTGGACGAGTACGCCGGCGTGTACCGGACCGGTGACACCACCCGCAACGTGAGCCGTGACGGCGGCAAGCTCTTCATCCAGCGCGCCGGCGGCACGAAACGGGAGATCCAGGCGACCGGCCCCGACACTTTCACCTACGCGATGGCCTACATCACCGTCCACTTCTCCCGCGACGCCCAGGGGAAGATCTCCGGGATGCTGTTCGAGAGCTACCATGGGCTCGCCGAGCCGGAAATCGCGCGCACCAGCGAGCCGCTGCCGGCCGAGAAGCAGGAAGCCAAGGTCGACACGGCTCTCTACGACTCCTACCTCGGCACCTATGAGCTGGTACCCGGTTTCGAGCTGGCCATCACCCGCGACGGTGAGCATCTCTTTGGCCAGGCGACCGGGCAGCCGAAGAACGAGCTGTTCCCGGAGTCGCCGACGAAGTTTTTCCTCAAGGTCGTCGATGCCCAGATCGAATTCCAGAAGGGCGACGGCGGTGCCGTCACCAGTCTGGTCCTCCACCAGGGCGGTCAGGACACCGTCGGCAAGCGGGTGCGCTGATCGGAGGACGGCCTCGGGAGACGGCCTACAGAGTCGTCTCCTCCAGGCCCGCCAGGTAGAGCGCGTTCCACAGCAGCTTGAAGGTGCGGTGCGGCTGCGCGCGGTGCTGGGCGCGGAAGCCGATGAGGATCACCCTCCCCTTGCCGACCGTGAGGTCGACCACCGCCGCCTTCTTGACCAGTCTCTTCGCTCCCTTGAGGTAGCCGCTGAGCAGGATGTCGCCGGCCTCGTCCGGATAGGAGGCGACGACGCTGCGGCCGATGAGCGGATCGGACGGGCTGGTCTGGAAGGCCGGTGAGTCGCCGAAATAGGCCGCCTCTTCCGGGCGCATGCCATAGGCCAGGGGATGCGTCGGATCGAGCCGGATGCGCAGCATGGAGCCGGGGCAGTGGAACTCCTCCTCGGGAACTTTATCGAGGACGTTGCGCACCGGCAGACCGAACAGGCGGATCACGTAGTTGGCGGAGGAGTCGAGGGCGACCAGGGTGCCACCGTCCTGCACCCACTTTTTGAGCTTCTCGCCACCGTCGCCGCCGATGCCGCCGGTATACGGCGGCGGCAGCGGATCCCAGTACCGGCGGGCCTCTTCCGAGGCGGGCTCGCCGCGGTCGAGGATGTCCGCCTCCGTGGCAGGCAGCACCACGACGTCCACCCGGCCGCGGTAAGTGCCGTCGCGCATCTTGGTGTTGTCGAGGCTCTCGTAGGGAAATCCGTACTGCTCAAGGACGAAGCGGGTCCACCCTTCGTCCAGGCTCGCCACCCACGGCTTGTAGAGGCCCACTCGGACCGGCTTGACCTTGAACGCCGGCCCGGCAGGGGGAGCGGCCAGTGGCTGGATGGCGACCCGCGCCTCGCGGGAGAGCTTGCCGAGCGCCTCGGCCGTGATCTCGCCGGGCGGAATCCAGATGTCACCCGGCGCGCTGCCCGCCACAGCCTCGAGCGGCTTCTTCAGCCAGTAGACCCGCTTCCCCTGGAAGATCAACCGATTGACCGCGGTGACGGCGGTGTCGGCGCGGTGGGAGATGAGATAGCCGCCGACCCCGTTGTCGACCGCGCCGCCCGGCCAGTCGACCGCCGGTACCGGAACGAAGCGCGCCGGCTGGCGGCTGTCGACGGTGGTGAACGGCCCGTCGGACTCGACCACCTCGACGCCCATCGAGAGGGGCAACGACCAGGTGGTGATGTCGTAGGGCGGCAGCACCGGACCGCCGACGTACGGGATGACCTCCGGATAGCGCTGCTTGCGCAGCATGGTGAGCAGGAACTGTCGATAGGGCTGCGCCGCCGGGATGAAATACGAGCCCGCCGGGTAGGTCTCCCGACCGGCGGTCCCGGCGACGACAGGCCCGCCGGTGGGATCAGCGCGCTCCACCCGGACGCCGTGGCGAAGGAGGAGGTCGACCAGCTCCGCCGCCGCCACCGGGTCGTACTGCCCGGCCGGCACCACGAAGGCGCGCGGGCTCTCCGTGCGTCCGCGCTCGGTCGCCTCGCGGGCCATGCGCAGGACGTTGGTCAGGAACGTCTCGCGGTAGCGCGACGCCGACTCCAGGAAGCTGCGCGTCGACACAAGCTCGTACTCCACGATGTCGCGCAGGCGCCAGGTCCCCCCGGGCCAGGGGGAGGGGAAGTTCGACTGCCGCTGATACTCCGGCAGCCCCTTGACCCCGCCGCGCAGCTCGCCCGGCGCGATCGACATCGGCGTCGCGATGCGCGCGCTCGCCACCTCGGTCAGCAGGCCGGTGACGTTCTTCCACCACGCCGTGTTTCGGGTGCCGCCGGGCCAGTAGCTGTCGAAGATCATGTTGCTGCCGACGCCGAGCTTGCCGGCCTCCTCCAGGCGCATGCTCATCCCGGTGCCCAGCAGGTCGGCCTGGCGGAAGATCAGCGAGTGGACGTCCGGCGCCAGCGGATCGGCCTGCGGCGGCACGAACATGCGTGGCCCGGTGGAGCCCATCTGGTGCTCGTCGAGGAAGATCTGCGGAAACCAGCGGTGGTAGAGGACGTCGTTGACCACCTGCGACTCCTTCTGCGTCAGCATGTAGAAGTCGCGGTTGTTGTCGTGCCCGACGTAGAGGTGGTAGAGCCACGGCATCGGCCCGCCCTCGTACGGCGTCCCCAGGTATTTGTTGTACCAGTCGACCACCATCACCTGGCCGTCCGGATTGATCGACGGCATGAGCAGCAGGATGGCGTCGTCCAGCCAGGCGAGCATCTTGGGATCGCGGGTGGTCGCCACATCGTAGGCGAATTCCATCGCCATCTGCGTCGAGCCGACCTCGGTCGAGTGGATGGAGCAGGTCACCAGGGCGATGGTCTTTCCCTCGGCGACGAGCGCCTTCGCGTCCTCCTCGGACAGGTTGTCCGGGTCCGCCAGGCGGCGGGCGATCTCGCGGTAGCGGTCGAGCCGCTTCTGGTTCTCCGGTGAGGTCAGGATCACCAGCGGCATCTCGTTGCCCTGGGTCGAGTAGCCGGCGGTCTCGATCGAGATGCGGTCGGAGGCCGCATCGAGCGTCCGCAGATACTCCACGACCTTCGGCCAGGGGGCGAGGAACCGGTCCTCGCCCACCTTGTGGCCGAGGAACTGCTCGGGTGACGGGACGACACCGGGGGCTGCCGCGACGGGGGAAGCCTGCAAGGCGAGAGCCGGGACCAGCAGGGCGAGGGCGACCGATGAGATCGACGGGAGGCGCATGGCGTGAAAGTCTACCCGAAGAAAAAACCCAAAACGGGCATGGCAGAGGGATTGCTTCTGTTGTACGAGGGAGGATGGACACGACTATGCGATCAAGACTTCAGAAGATTCTGCTCGCCAGCGCTCTGGGAGCCCTTCTCGTGCCGGCCCTCGGCGCCTCCGGCGAAGCGAGCACGCGCGACGAGGAGTTCCACTACGGCTGGCAGCTTCGCAACTTCGTCGGCGCGGTCGCCGGCCTCTTCCTGCCCAATTCGGGCGACGGCTCACTGACCTTCAAGACCCAGGAGAACGGGCATCTGAGGACGGAGCTGACCATCACTTCGGATTCCAGCAAGGAAGGCGAGTACTTCCGCTACGGCTCCGAGATCGACACCAAGACCCTGCAACCGATCCGCGCCTGGAGCTCCTACTCGTGGCGTGGCGAGTCGAAGTCGAAGAGCGAGGCGATCGACCAGAAGGGCGTGCTCGACATCGCCTCCGGCATCTACGCCATCCGCAGCGATCCGCCGACCAAGCCGCGGCACATGGAGATCTGGTCCGACGGCAAGATCTACCCGGTGACCGTGATGCTGCTCGGCAATGAGACCCGCAAGGTGGGCAACGACAAGGTGGTGACCCGTCACTACTCGGTGCGCGGCATCGACGTCGAGGGCCAGCGCAAGTGGAAGGGCAAGCTCGACCTCTGGCTCGCCAACGACGCGACCGCGACCCCGGTCGGCATTCTCTTCTCGCGCAACCTCGCGGACGTCCGGATGGATCTCAAGCCGGGGAGCTGAAACTCAGCCGCAAACCGTCACCGCCGTCCGCGCCAGAATCGCGGCCAGGCGGTGCACCGAGCCCAGGTCCACCCATTCGACGTCGGCGTGCGCTCCGGCTCCCGCCGGGCCGATGACGACCGTCTCGACCCCGGCGGCGGCGAGGAGGGCGGCGTCCATCCAGAAGGTGTGGCCGAGGACGGCGGGGGGCTCGCCGCGGGCTTCGGTCGCCGCGGCGGTGACCGCCTGGACGACGGGAGCGTCGGGAGCGACTTCGAACGCGTCGCGGGTGAGCAGCGGGCGCAGGCGGGCCTGGAAGGTCGGATCGTCCTCGGCCAGCCGATCGGCGATCGCTTGCAACTCGGCCAGGCAGGACGCTTCGGTCTCGCCGGGGACCGTCCGCCGTTCCACTTCGAGATGGCAGCGGGCGGCGTAGACGCTGGGCGCGCTGCCGCCACGCAGCACGCCGGCGTGGAGCGACGGCGGCCCCACCAGCGGATGCCCGGGACGGCGCCGCAGCTCCTGCTCCAGCTCATCCAGGCGGGCGAGGAAGCGGCCCATGCGCAGATTGGCGTCGATCCCCTCGTCGAACCGGCTGCCGTGCGCCGCGCGGCCGATGGTTTCGACTTCGATCCAGCAGAACCCTTTGTGCGCCAGACAGACGTCCAGCTCAGTCGCCTCGGTGACCACCGCCGCGTCCGGCTTTACATGGGTCAGCACGTCGAGCATCCCGAGGCTCGCCACCTCTTCGTCGGCGACTCCGCAGACCAGGAGATCGCCGGCCAGCTCCACCCCGGAGTCGACCACGGCCTTGGCGGCGGCGATGCAGGCCGCGAGACCGCCTTTCATGTCATAGGTGCCGCGGCCGTACATCCGCCCGTCGCTTACCGCGCCGGAGAACGGCTCGGCCATCCCCTCGACGCCCACCGTGTCCATGTGGCCGTAGAGCATCAGCGACCGGCCGGTCCGTTTGCCGGGCAGCGTACCCACCACGCTCACCCGGTGCGGCTGCGGCTCGAAGGTCTCGACGCGCAGGCCGAGCCGTTGCAGCTCACCGGCCACGAAGCCGGCGATGGCGCGCTCGTCGCCCGCGCCGCCACGGAAGAACGGATTGATCGAATCGATCTGGACCATCCGGGCCAGGGTGGCCGTGAGGTATTCGGTGTCGACACGCATCAGGGGCGAACGATATCAAAGCCGCGACGTCACACCAGCAGCCGGTCCGCCGGCACGGCCCAGACCTGCCGTTCGAGCCGTTCGAGGCGGGCGCCCGCCGAGACGATCATGCCGCCGCGCCAGCGGTCGCCGAGCGCTTCGCCGACGCGCCGCAGCGGCGTGCAGTCGGCGTCCCGGATCGTCGTGGCCTGCCGGACGGCGACCCCCCAGACACCCTGCGCCGTGCTCATCAGGAGAGCGACCTCCAGTCCTGAGCGCGAGCGGTAGGAGGTGAGGTCGATGGCGAGGCCGGCGGTGCGGATCCACTTGTGGATCTCGGTGACGACGAGCGTTTCGAACGCCGGGCCGGTCAGCTCGCCGCGGTGCGCGGCCAGATGGCACCAGAGGCCGAGATCGGTCCAATGGATCTTCGGCGCCTTCACCACCGGCCCGGTCAGCAGATCCGGATACGGCGGCAGGAGAAGCGCCTGGTACGAGCCGCAGAGCGCCGCGAGGTAGCGCCGGCCGGTGGAAGCGCTGACGCCGCTCTGGTGTGCCACCTCGGAAACCGACAGATGCCGGCCGGTCTCCGCCGCGCAGAGCCGCTGGAAGCGTTGGAACGGGGCCAGCGCCCGGCGGGTGGGAGTCTCCGGATCGCGCTGGAGGCAGTGGGCGTCGTAGGCGCGGAGCCACGTCCTGCGCTCGCCGGGCGGCAGGCGGAGGAGCGCCGGCATGCCGCCCCAGCACGCCAGTTGCTCCAGCGCCGCCGCCGCCGACCGCGCCTCGCGGCCGGACCGTTCGGGGGGCAGCGGCGCGAAGATCTCGTCGGCGTGCCCGCTCTCGCGCAGGAGGCGGTCGAGCAATGGAGCCGGAGACTCGGTGCCGCCCGGATGCGCCAGCTCGCTCGCCAGGAACGGCCACAGCTCGCAGACGAACGCGCGGCTGGTCAGGGTCTCGGGGATCGCCGGTCCGGGATGATCGGGGCCAAGCGCTCGCGGCGAGCAGATCAGCACCGTGCGCTGCACCTGGCCGGCGTCGAACGCCGGCTTCAACGTCTCGAACAGCCGCGGCTCCTGCTGCGCCTCGTCGAGGATCGCCGGTCCCACCACCGCCGCCCAATCCTCGGCCGCCACCGCCCGCATCGCCGCGCGTTGCGCGGGATCGTCCAGCTCCAGATGCTTGAGCTGCGGGAAGACCTTCCGCGCAAGGCTCGTCTTGCCGACCTGGTGCATGCCGGTCAACAGGATCAGGCGGGCACCCGACAGAGTGCCGAGCCGGTGGGCCAGGAAACGGAAGCGCTGCATGCTCGTCTCGCCGCCGACCATGCTATACCGCGCCGCCTCGTCAATCCGGGCAAAGCGCGGTATTCTGGGCGGAGGAAAGCTTCAGAACGAGCGTCCTTTCATGGCCAGAGCCACCTCTCTGCATCTCGCCGACATCCGCGGCCTCACCCGGTTGGCGGTCGACGCGACCACCGGCACGACGGACCTGGTGGAGGCCATGCATTCCACGGTCTCCCGCCGCCTGCCGCTGCCTGGCCGGCCGGAACACGGCCGCACGCGGGGCATCACGGGCCTGGTCTACGCCTGCATCCGCGGCGTGACCCGCCTGGTGGGCTTCGGCTCGGACGTCCTCCTGGCGCGGCTCACGGCGAAGCTCGGCGAGCAGAAGTCGTCACGCGGACGCGAGGCGGTTCTCGCCGCGCTGAACGGGGTGCTGGGCGACCACCTGGCGATCAGCGGCAACCCGCTGGCGATCCCCATGACCCTGCGGCGCGACGGCCAGCCGCTCCGCCTGGACAAGCAGGCGCTCACGGCGGCGATCCCACAGCGCAGCGGCAAGCTGCTCGTGCTGGCACACGGCCTGTGCATGAACGATCTGCAATGGAACCGCCGGGAGCACGATCACGGCGCGGCGTTGGCCCGCGAGCTGGGCTACACCCCGCTCTATCTCCACTACAACAGCGGCCTGCACGTCTCCACCAACGGCCGGGCGTTCGCCGATCTGCTCACGGCGCTCGTCGCGGAGTGGCCGCAGCCGGTCGAGGAGATCGTTATCCTCGCCCACAGCATGGGCGGCCTGCTGGCGCGGAGCGCCTGCCGCGTCGCCGCGCACGACAGGCACGACGGGCACGCCTGGCTGCGGCATCTGCGCAAGATCGTCTTCCTCGGCACGCCGCATCACGGCGCGCCACTCGAACGCGGCGGCAACTGGGTGAACATCGTGCTCGAAGCCGCTCCCTACGCCGCGCCGTTCGGGCGCCTGGGGAAGATCCGCAGCGCGGGCATCACCGATCTGCGCTACGGCAACCTGCTGGACGAAGACTGGGCGGAGCGCGACCGCTTCAAGCACGCGCCGGACACGCGGCGCCCGGTGCCGCTGCCGGACGGCGTGGCGTGCTATACCGCGGCCGTGACGACCGGCAAGAGAGCGGGCGATCTCAGCGACCGGCTCCTCGCCGACGGCCTCGTCCAGGTGAGCAGCGCCCTGGGCCGCCACAGGGACGCCGGCCGGTCGCTGCCGGTTCCGGAGTCCCGCCAATGGATCGGCTACGGAATGAACCACATGGATCTGCTGAGCCGGCCGGAAGTCTACGCGCAGATCCGGCAGTGGATCGCCGGGGATTGAGCCGAGCTACCACCGTCGCGGCGCGTCGAGCACGCAGCGCACGGTGTCGCGGGCGATCAGCAGCTCTTCGTTGGTGGGAATGACGAACAGGCGCACCCGCGAGCCCTCGGCGCCGAATTCCCCTTCCTTGCCGCCCTTGTCTCCGGTCAGCGCCTCGTTCCGCGCCGCGTCGGCACTGATGCCCAGGAAGTCCAGATCGGCGCAGATGCGGCCGCGGATCTCGGCCGAGTTCTCGCCGATGCCGCCGGTGAAGACGATCGCCTCGGCGCCGTTCATCCGCGCCAGATAGGCGCCGATGTACCGCTTCACCCGCAGGCAGAAGATGTCGACCGCCAGGCGCGCTCGCCGGTCCTGGTGCTCGCGCTCTTCGGTCAAAAGATCGCGCATGTCGTTGGTCAGCCCCGAGATGCCGAGGAGCCCCGAGCGCTTGTTGAGCATGCCGTCCAGCTCCTCGAAGCTCATCCCCTCCTTGTGATGGAGAAAATCGAGCACCGACGGATCGAGGTCGCCGCTCCGCGTCCCCATCACCAGCCCCTCGACGGGAGTCAATCCCATGGAGGTGTCGAGCGACTCTCCCTTGTGGATGGCGCACGCCGAGCAGCCGTTGCCCATGTGGATGGTGATGATGTTCGTCTCCTCGGGAGCGCGGCCGGTGATCTCGCGGAATCGGTAGGAGACGTAGCGGTGCGAAGTGCCGTGGAAGCCGTAGCGCCGCACCTTGTGGCGGACGTAGAGCTGATACGGAATGGCATAGAGGAACGACTCCGGCGGCATGGTGGAGTGAAACGACGTGTCGAACACCGCCACCTGCGGCACCCCCGGTCCGAAGATCTCGCGCGCCGCGGTGATCCCCTTGAGATTCGCCGGATTGTGGAGCGGAGCCAGATCGATGCACTCCTCGATCTGCGCGATCACCGACTCGTCGACCACCACCGAGCGGCTCAGCTTCTCGCCGCCATGCACGACCCGATGGCCGATCGCCTGGATCTCCGCCAGCGAGCTGATCTCCGGAATCGCCGCCTCCGCCATCAGCCACCGCAGCACATGGTCGAGCGCCTGGCGATGGTCCCGCAAGGGAGCCGTCTGGCGCTGCGGCGGCTTGGTCCCGGCGTGCAAGGTGAGAAGCGCCTCACTGCCCACCCGCTCGACGACGCCGCGTGCCAGCTCGCGGTCCGCGTTCTTCTCGATGGCCTCCAGATCGGTCGCGATGACCTGGAACTTGAAGGACGAGCTGCCGCTGTTGAGGACCAGGATGTTCATGACGACTTGATGGTATCAGGCGCGGCGAGCTGTAGCCTTCGCCGGGTGAAAGCCGGAATTTGCCTCCGATTTGGCGACGCTCTCGCCAAAAAGGAAGGAGAAATGGCGGCAGAGTGTCCTGTGCGCCTGCACTACGGCTTGATCAGATTGATTGCCGATTGGAATCGCCCTGCTTCGGCTCGGGCAGATCGATTTCGGTCCGTACCAAGCCGATTCTCTTTTGAGCGGTTCCAGCCCAGTCCATCCGAAGGTCATGACGTCCCCGCCAGCGCCATTCCGCCGTGAAGAAGGCGCGGGTGGCTTGGCCAGGGCGATTCCGGGGTGACAGAAGCTTCTGCCGTCGTGGCCGGCGCGATTCTGGATCGTCAGAAGCTTGCGATGGTTTGCGTGGCGCGATTCTGAAGCAGCGCCGGGCTCCGCAGCGCGGCAGAGCCAAAGCCAAGCTGGAATGGGCCTGGGCAAGCCGGTCTCCGCTCATTGCAAGCCGGTCGAAGCCTGGGCACGGCGGAATGGCGCTCTTTGAAAGGTGAATCTGCCGGGTGGAGGAGAAACGGCCATCCTCCCGCCCGTCCCGGGAGTCGGCCGTCTGCCGGAGGTTTGTGCAAGCGAGAACGGTTTCGCGGGAGAAGGAGTTACCCGGCGGCACTCCGCCGCGGCTCTCCGGCGACCACCCCCGGCAGCTCCGTGACGTAATCCGTTCCGAACGCTTTCGACGGCGTCCAGGCTCCCGGGGGGACCTGGCCGGCGGCGGCGCGGCGGGCGCATTCGACGGCGGAGAGGGCGGTGAGGCGATAGCCTTCCGGCGTCTCCAGCGTCGCGGTGACGGTGATGCCGGCGGCGTTCTTCACCTCTCCCCAGAGATAGGAGCGGGCCTTCTCGCGCACCTCGGGACCCGGACCGGGCTCGCGGCGGTCGACGCGGCGTTGCAGAAAGCGCTTCACGGGCTTCAGGCCGGCCAGCGGCAGGAACGGCGCGAAGAGGCGGGCGCGGCGGATGGCGGCGAGCGGGGTGCCGGTGTAGACCCGGATGTTCGGGATGCCGGTCGAATAGAACGCCGTCGCCACGTCGCCCCAGGGGATCGTCATCGCCCAGCGCTTGCCGAACGCGCCGCCGAAGTCGATCTCCCGCGCGTCATAGGCCACCTTGACCGGGATGATCTTGCCGTCGCGGCGGACGGCTCCGGCGCCGGGGAGGCTTTCGATCATCGTCTTCAGGGTGCCGCGGCTGATGCCGCCGCGGTCGGAGGTGAAGGCGAGCACCAGCTCCGTCGCGTCGGGGAGGGCGCGCTTCAGGCGGGCCGCCAGGCAGTCGCTCGGCACCACGTCGAAACCGACGCCGGGCAGGAGCGCCACACCGGCGCGGCGGGCGTCGTCGCCGCGCCGGCCGAGGATCGGCTCGAAGACCGCGATCTCGCCCGTGATGTCCAGATAGTGCACACCGGCCGCGAGACAGGCTTCGACCATCGGCTTGCTGGTGCGCACGAACGGGCCGGCGCAGTGGAGAACGGCCGCCATGCCGGCAATCCCGCGCTGGGCCTCCTGCGGATCGTCGAGCGAAAAGGCGCGGCTGTCGAGGCCGAGCTCCAGGGCGAGGGCGCTCACCGCCGATGCGTTGCGCCCGGCGAGCACCGGCCGGAGGCCGCGCGACGCCGCCTCGCGCGCGGCCAGCTCGCCGGTGTAACCGTTGGCGCCGTAGATCATCCAGGGACGTGCGTTCATCGGGATCGCCATTGCTCACCTCCCCGTGTCTCGATTGTCTCTATCGTCCTCTATCGGCGGGCCAGCACGTTGCGTGCCGCCAGCACCTTCTGTCGGGCCTCCTCCGGCGAGGCGGCGAGGGCGGTCAGATGCCCCATCTTACGCCCGGGGCGCGCGGTGGCCTTCCCATAGAGGTGGAGCTTCACGTCCGGAAAGCGGCAGGCGGCGATCCAGTCCGGCTCGCCGCCCTGCCAGAGATCGCCGAGCAGATTGGCCATCGCCGCCGGGCGGAGCAGCTCCGTGGCGCCGAGCGGCAGGCCGCAGATGGCGCGGAGCTGCTGCTCGAACTGGCTGGTGACGCAGGCGTCGAAGGTCAGATGGCCCGAGTTGTGCGGCCGCGGCGCCAGCTCGTTGACCAGCAGCCGGCCGTCGCGGGTGAGGAACATCTCCACGCAGAGCACGCCCACCACGCCGAGACCTTCGAGCACGCCGCGGGCGATCTCAATCGCCTCGTGCACGATCGCCGGCGTCATCGGCGGCACCGGCGCCGGCGCGACCGAGACGTCCAGGATGTGGCGGCTGTGATCGTTCGCGATCAGCCCGAAATGGGCGAACGAGCCGTCGAGGCCGCGCGCGGCGACCACCGAGACCTCGCGCTCGAAATCGACGAACTTTTCGAGCACCGCTTCCCGCGCGTTCAGCGCGCTCCAGGCGCCCTCCGCGTCGTCCGGCAGATTGATCTTCACCTGCCCCTTGCCGTCGTAGCCCCAGCCGGCGGTCTTGAGCACGGACGGCGTGCCGAGGCGGGCGACCGCCCGGTGCAGATCCTCCAGCGTGCGGACCGGCGAGTACGGCGCGACCGGGACGCCGAGGTCGGCGAGGAACCCCTTTTCGCGCAAGCGGTGTTGCGTCGTGTGGAGGACGGACCCCGCCGGCCGCACCGGCGCCTGCTCGGCGGCGGCCTCGGCGGCGGAGGAGGAGACGTTCTCGAACTCGAACGTCACCACGTCCACGTCGCGGGCGAAGGCGCGCACCGCGTCGAGATCGTCATAGGCGCCCTGCACCTCGCGGTCCGCTACCTGGCCGGTCGGCGTGTCGTCGTCGGGCGAGAAGGTGTGGACCCGGTAGCCCATGCGCCGCGCGGCGATGGCGAACATGCGGCCGAGCTGGCCGCTACCCAGCACGCCGACCGTGGCGCCGGGGAGAATCGCAGCCGGTTTTCTGGCGCTCACGGCAGCGTCTCGGCGCGCACCGTCCGCGTCTGCTCGGCGGCGAAGGCGGCGAGCTGCTCGCGCAGGTCCGGACGGGTGCGGGCGAGGAAGCGGACGGCGAGGAGCGCCGCGTTCGCCGCGCCGGCCTTGCCGATGGCGAGCGTCCCCACCGGCACGCCGGACGGCATCTGGACGATCGACAGCAGCGAGTCCAGACCGTGGAGCGCCTGGCTCTGCACCGGCACGCCGAGCACCGGAAGGAGCGTCTGCGCGGCCACCATGCCCGGCAGATGGGCGGCGCCGCCGGCTCCGGCGATGATGACTTCCACCCCGCGCCCCTCGGCGCCGTGGGCGAATTCGGCCATCCAATCGGGGGTGCGGTGGGCGGAGACGACGAGGCACTCGTGCGGTACGGCGAAGCGGGTGAGCATCTCGTCGGCGTGCCGGAGGGTCTCCCAGTCGGACTTGCTGCCCATGATGACGCTCACCAGAGGCCGCGTTTCGAGTACCATATCGGCGCCGGAGCTTAGCACAGGGGGTCGAGCGGGGCGGTCAGGGCGGGGGGAACGATGGTTTGCCATCAGTCCGTCACGTGGACCTCACAGTGGTGCTTCGCTCGTCGGCCGTCTCTCGCATAGAATTCGTTGGAAAATTTACGCACGCCTAAAGGAGGGCTTCTATGAAGCGTGTTCTGGCAACATGTCGTATGGGGGCAGGTCTGCTGGCCATCCTGCTCGTGATCCTCGGTCTGTCCGCGCCGCTCGCCGCGCAGACGGACGTCACCACGAGCCGGATCTCCGGCACGGTCGAAGGCGCGGACAAGGCCCCCCTGCCGGGGGTCACCGTCGAGGCGACCAACACGGAGACCGGGCTGCAGCTCACCGCGGTCACCGACGCAAGCGGCTTCTACCGCATCCTCAACCTGCCGACCGGCACGTACAAGGTCGCGGCGAGCCTGAACGGCTTCGTGACGTCGACCGCCGACAGCGTGCGCCTGCTGCTCGGCACCAGCCCGTCGATCAACTTCACGCTGCAGAGCTCGTCGGTCTCCGAAGCCATCACGGTGACCAGCGAGGCGCCGATCGTCGAATCCACCAACACGTCGATCTCGACGACCATGCAGCAGGAGCAGATCAAGAACCTGCCGATCGCCGGCCGCGACTTCAAGAACCTGGTCCTGCTCACCCCGGAGACCCGGCTCGACTCCGAGCGCGGCAACCTGTCGCTCTCCGGCCAGCGCGGCATCAACACCAACATCACCGTCGACGGCGTGGACTACAACAACGCCTTCTTCGGCGGTGCGACCGGTGTCGCCGAAGGCCGCGCGCCGCTGTCGATCTCCCAGGAGTCGATCAAGGAGTTCTCGGTCATCACCAACGGCGCCTCGGTGGAGTTCGGCCGCTCGGGCGGCGGCTTCGTCAACATCATCACCAAGAACGGCACCAACAACCTGCACGGCTCCGGCTTCTACTACAACCAGCCGCAGAGCATGATCGCCGACTTCTCCAATGGCCAGAAGCCGGCGGACCAGAACAAGAAGCAGTACGGCGCGTCGCTCGGCGGCCCGCTGGTCAAGGACAAGCTGTTCTACTTCCTGTCCTATGACAAGCAGAAGCAGAGCGTCACGGTGCCGATCAACGGCAACATCCTGGACCCCGACATCTTCGCCAAGTACCCGGTGCTTGCTTCGCCGGGCAACTACGTGCAGACCCAGGACGGCTACGTCGGCTTCGGCCGCGTCGACTATCAGGTCAACGAGGCCAACCGCCTCCTGTTCCGGGTCAACGTCGGCGACTACACGGGCGTCAACGGCACCTCCAACTCGCCGAGCCGTACGGTGAGCTACAACGGCGTCGAGGGACTGAACGCGAAGACCTACGTCGGCTCCTATTCCGGCCAGTTCGGCGCCAACCTGCTGAACGACCTCAACCTGACCTACGTCAACGAAGACATCCCGCGCGCCGACAAGGGGCTCAACCTCCCCGAGATCCAGCTCGCGTCGACCGGCGGCCGGTACGGCGAGGTCAGCTTCCTTCCGATCACCTCGACGAACGACCGCAAGGGCGGCAACGACACCCTCACCTTCCTCTCCGGGAATCACGTGATCAAGGGCGGTGTCGAGTACAACGAGACCACCATCGACCAGGTCTTCCGCGGCAACTGGCGCGGCGTCTTCATCTTCAACAACAAGGCCGACTTCCTGGCCGGGCGCTGGTCGTCCTACCGGCAGTTCGGCGGCCTCGGCGGCCTCACTTCGAGCCAGGCGGGCAACGCGGCCTTCGGCCAGAAGGAGCTCGCCCTCTTCGTGCAGGACCAGTGGTACGTCCGCCCGAACCTGACGGTGACCTTCGGCCTGCGCGATGAGAGCCAGGACAACCCGAACGACCCGATCCTCAACGCCAACGACCGCAACCCGAACGGCTCGTTCAACCTGAGCACCAAGATCCCCGACACCAAGACCCAGCTCTCGCCGCGCTTCGGCCTCTCCTGGTCGCCCGACGAGAAGAGCGCGGTCCGCTTCTCGGCCGGCCGTTTCTGGAGCCGGACGCCCGCCATCCTGTTCGCCTCGCTGTTCACCTCGAACGGCGTCCGCGGCACCCAGTACATCATCAACGCTCCCGCCACCGCGGGCGTGGTGACCGGCCCGCCGACCGATCCCCTGTCGCCGGGTTGGGGTGCCGCCTTCACGCCGAACGGCGTCGAGCGGATCGACTTCACCAAGATCACCAACATCGCGAAGCCGGGCGTCTTCACCATCGACCCCCACTTCAAGAACCCCTACACCGACCGCGTGACCCTGGGCGCCGAGCGGGAGATCTTCGCCAAGACGTCCCTCTCCCTCGACTTCACCTACGCCAAGACCAAGAACCTCGAGCGCCTCACCGACACCAACGAGGCCTATGACGGCACGCTGTCCGCGAACGGCGAGCCGCACTACAAGAACCCCAGCACCGGCCGGCCGAACCCCTACTACGCGCAGATCACGACCCTGTTGTCCGACGCCGAATCGAAGTACGTCGGCCTCACCGCCACGCTGCGCCGCCGCTACGACAACCACTTCAGCGTCTACGGCTCGATCACCTACAGCAAGGACAAGGACAACGACTCCAACGAGCGCAACTTCTCCGGCATCCAGGCCGAGGACTTCAACAACCTGGACCAGAGCTATGGCTACTCGAACCGCGACCAGCGCTGGAAGGGCGTGATCAACAGCGTGTGGGACACCCCCTGGTGGGGCATCGGCCTGACCGGCACCTTCCGTTACTACACGGGCTCGCCCTACAACGCCACCGCCGGCCTCGACGTCAACGGCGACGGCCAGAGCGGGACGGACCGCCCGACGGTCAACGGCGTGCATTTCGACCGCAACAGCTTCCGCCAGCCGGACTTCTACAGCCTCGACATGCGCATCTCCAAGGCGTTCAAGATCGGTCCGGGCGACCTGTCGCTCTTCGCCGAGTGCTTCAACTGCACGAACGCCTCGAACAGCTTCGTGACCCAGACCGTCTGGGGCTCCGCCACCGGCACCACCCCGCGCACCGACTTCGGCACCACGCACGTCAGCGCGAACGGCACGACCAACTACGGCCTCGGCACCCCGCGCACCATCCAGCTCGCGGCCCGCTACGACTTCTGATCCAGACCGCAACCGCGGATTGCACAGAAGGAAGCGAAAAGGGGGCGGAAACGCCCCCTTTTTACTTGCGCCTCAGATCTCTTGTGCTACTATCCGCGGGTTGTTCATGAGGCCAAACCCAACTTCGAGGGAGGTCTGCACGGGATGCAGTCAACAAGGGTCAAGCTTGTCCCGCATATCCTCCGCCTGGCGCTTCCGCTCGGGCTCACCCTCCTGGCCTTCGGCCTCTTTCTGACCACAGAAAACCTGCAAGCGTTCAACCGGTCGCCGTTCCCCCTGGCGCCCACCCCACGGTACAGCCCCCGGGTCACCCTGCCCACCGAGGCGACGGCCCAGCTCGATCAGGCGCGCCTGCCGGTGGAGCTCACCCTGCTGCGCGGCGAGACGGTCAATCAAGTCTTCGAGAAGCTCGGCCTGCGCGGCACGGAAGCCCGGGAGGCGACCAACCTCCTGGCGGAGCACGTGAACCTGCGCGCCCTCAAGGCCGGCAACCAGTATTCCGCTTTCTTCAACGCCGACCGCAGCCTCGCTTCGTTCACCCTGGTGGTGGACGGCAGCGGACGGGTCCAGATGACCCGCCGGGGCGACCGCTGGTCCTCCTCGTGGCAGCCGTTCCGGCGCACCGCGGAGCTGCGCGTGGTCCGCGGCCGGCTGGACGGATCGCTGGAGGCCTCGATCCGCCAGACCGGCGGCCCGATCGAGCTGGCCTACCGGATGGCGGACGTCCTCCAGTGGGACCTCGACTTCAGCCGCGACCTGCGGCGCGGCGACAGCTTCGACATCCTCTATGAGGACGTCCTCCTCGACGGCGTCCATCACGACATCGGCCGCATCGTCGGCCTGGTCTACGACAACCAGGGGCGGCGCCACGAGGCCTACCACTGGGACGACTCCGGCACGTATTACGACGGCGAAGGGCGGCCGCTCAAGAAGATGTTCCTCCGCTCGCCGCTCCGCTACTCGCGCATCACCTCGATGTTCACCCAGAGCCGCTTCCACCCCGTCCTCCACACCTACCGTCCGCACTACGGCGTCGACTACGGTGCGCCGGTCGGCACGCCGGTCGAGGTGACCGCCAACGGCGAGGTGATCTCCGCCGGCTGGGATGGCGGCGGCGGCAACGTGGTGAAGGTGCGGCACACGGGTGGCTATGTGACGGCCTACCTCCACCTGTCGCGCTTCGCTTCGGGCATCCGGGCGGGAGCGCGGGTGCATCAGGGGGACGTGATCGCCTTCACCGGCGCCACGGGTCTCGCGAGCGGACCGCACCTCGACTACCGCGTCAAGCTCCATGACGAATGGATCGATCCCCTCAGCCTGAAGGGTGTGCGGGCCGATCCGATCCCGACGTTCAAGCTGGCCTCCTTCCACACCTGGCGCAACCAACTGCTGAGCGCTTTCCAGACCGGCGCGGTGCCGAACCTGCCCGGCTTCGACCGGCAGACGCAGCGTGCCGCCGCCGTCGTCCCCGCTCCCGCCTCGCAGTCACCCCGGCCGGGAGCCGTGGCCCGCTAGGCGCGCGCGCCGGATCGTTCCATGGTGACCGCCCGCGCCTGGTGCCGGGCCGATCTCGGCGGTGGCACGCTGGACATCTGGCCCCTCGGGCTCCTGCATCCGGGAGCCCGCACGGTCAACGTCGCGCTCGATCTCGCCGTCACCGTCCGTCTCCGCCGTTCCGGCGACAGCCTCTACCGCGTCCGTCAGGGCGAGACCTCCGTCGAAGCGGCCACCGCCGCCGCTCTCCTGGCGCAGCCAGAAGGCGCGCTGGTGGGAGTGGTCGCCGAAGCGCTGGACCTGCCGCCGATCGAGGTCACCCTCGCCAGCGATTCGCCGCGCGGCGGCGGCCTCGGCGCCAGCTCGGCGATGGTGGTCGCCCTCATCGCCGCCGCCGAATTCGAAATGGGACCGGAGCTGGGCCGGTCGCCGTCCTCCGCCGCCGAGCGCGCCCACTTGGCGCGCGACCTCGAAGCGCGCCTGATGAGCCTGCCCACCGGTCTCCAGGACCACTATCCGGCGCTCCTGGGCGGCGTGCTCGACATCGAGCAGCGCCCGGGCGGCGAACGCGTGCGGCGTCTGGACGTGGATCTCGAACGCCTGGGCGCTTCGCTCCTCGTCGTCTACTCCGGCATGAGCCACTTCTCGGCAGGAAACAACTGGCAGGTCGTGCGGCGGCGTCTCGACGGCGAGCCGGAGATCACCACGCTTTTCGCGGGCATCGCGGAAGCCGCCGCCGCGCTGCCGGAAGCCCTGGAAGCCGGCGACTTCGCCCGCGCCGGCGCGCTGATGGGCCGCGAGTGGAGCTTCCGCCGCCGCCTGGCCGACGGGATCTCCACTCCGGTCCTCGAAGCGCTGGTGGCGGCCGCCGGAGCTTCCGGAGCCTGGGGAGGCAAGGCCTGCGGCGCCGGTGGGGGAGGCTGCCTCGCGTTCCTCTGTCCGCCGGAGCGGCGAGCGGACGTGGCGGCGGCGTTGGAGGCGGCGGGTGGGAGAGTGTTGCCGGCGCGCCCGGTGGGCGCGCCGTTGCGTCTCAGCTAGTGACTGCGCGCGCGCTGATCGAGGATCGAGTAGGCGTTCGCGAGTGTCAGCGTTGTCGAGAGCTTGATCGCCAGCGGATCGTTCCAGGTGCCGTTGTCGCTCACCCGGTAGAAGACCTGATTGCTGGCGCTGTCGAACCAGGAGGCGATCACCCGTTCGCCGGTCTCCGAAACGAACAGCCGCGTCTCACCGCTGCCGCCGCCGACGTTCGGCGCCGGCCGGCTGGAGGTGAGGCGCAGTTGCAGGAGCTGCGAGGGCTGCGTGCCCGCGCCGCCGCCGTTGTCCTCGTCCAGATTCACCTCGGCGATCTGGGCCGCGGCGTTGTCGCCGAACGACCGGAGACCGCGGCCGGCGAACTCGGCGCCGGTGGTGATCACCTGCTGCCGGGCGCTGTCGGCGAGCTGCGCCAGCGACAGGGACGCGCCGTTCATGACCTTCGTCCACAGGGCGTCGGCGACCGCTTGCAGGACGTCGGCTCGGAAGGAGGCCGCCCCCTGCGCCACGACGGCGGACCGCGCCTGGTCGGCGAAGGTCTGGAGGGAGAGCGGAGCCGTCTTGTTGCGGCCGGTCTCGATGATCTGCGCCCGCGCCTTGTCGGCGATCTGGCTGAGCGCCGCGGGCAGCGTGTCGAGCTCGATGGTCAGCACGTTCTGCGTCGCCGGCGACACGAAGCCCAGGGTCACCGTCCGTCCGTCCTGCCCGGCTTCGAGCGTCGGGCTGTGCAGGAGGCGGGGGGAGACCGGGTAGCCCGGCGAGGCGGGGCTGCTGGTGTCGAGGTCGTTCAGGCGGTAGACCGGGTTCCAGCCGATGTAGGCGCCGTCCTCGAAGATGACCGGCGAGTAGAACGTGTCGACCGCCGTGCTGTCGTCCTGCGCCCACAGGATGTGGAGCACGTTGCGGGTGTGCTGCGCGGCGGCGCCGCTCGCGTCCTGCGCCTGGTAGTGGTCGCGGCTCAGGGCGATCTGCGGGTGCGTCTTGTCCGAGAAGGAGTCGCTGATCAGCTCGATCGGCGTCGAGAAGCTGCCGTTGCTGAAACCGGTCAGCATCAGCACCGGGTGGATGTTGTTCACCCGCCGCTCCCACAGCAGATAGACCGTGTTCGCGGCATCCTCAAAGAGGAGCGAGGGGAGCAGCTCGACGTCGCTGCCGGCCGTGCCGGGGACGAGGAGCCGCTGCACCGCAACGCCCGACCGCTCGATGTCGAGGGCCAGAGCGGCGCTCGTCGGGTCGACACCCCCCGGCGGCTTCTGCCCCGGGAACAGGTCCCTGTACGTGCCGGTCCGCACCCGGTACAGCTCGCCGGTGGCGCCCAGGGTGGCGTCGCTCTGGGCGGCGGCGGAGAGTGCGGAGCCGAGGCACCACGCGATGAGGATCAAGGAAAGCCGGCTGAGAGTCCTGGTATTCATGGTCTTCTCGGTCTTTTCATCAGGCGTGGAGATTGATCAATTTCCTGACGTCGACGGTCATCAGGAATGCCGGCAGGTAGGAGGCATCGGGAAAGAAGTCCTTCTGCAGCCGGGTGAAATAGGTATGGGCCTCGTCGCCGGAGCCGCTCAGGCTCTCCGTCTCGCCGAGCAGGTAGAGCGCGTTCTTCACCGCCTCGGGCTGATCCGTCCGCTCCGCGAGCCGCAGGGCCGCCTCGCCTTGCCGGCGGGCGTGGGCGTAGCGCCCCGTCTCCAGATGGGCGAAGCAGAGGTCGAGCCGCGTCGCCGCCTCATAGCGGTGGGCGCGGAACCGGCGCAGCACCGCGAGGCTCTGGTAGAGCAGCGTGTAGCCCTCCTGGAAGCGCTTCTGGAGGACGCGGCAGTAGCCGAGGTTCTGGAGCGCCAGGGCGCGCCAGACGCTGGGCTCGGCCGGCATCAGCTCGAGCGCCTGCTCGTACTCGGCGCTCGCCTCGCCGACGTAGCTGTCGCCGAGGAACGCGTTGCCGATCTGGTTGTGGCTGTAGGCGAGCCAGTCGGGACGGCCGACGGTCTCCGCCCGGTCGCGGGTCAGACGGGCGTAGAAAAGGCTCTTCTTGTAATTCTTGGTCAGCTCGTAGTGGAGGGAGATGGGGTAGGCGGCCAGCCAGCAGATCGCCGGATCGCCGCTGCGCAGGAGGATCTCGCGCAGGCGTCCGAGCTCCGCTTCGCCGCGGCCGAGCTGGATCGCGACCGAAGCGCCGGCGCAGACCGCCGTGTCGACCTCGTGCGTGTCGCCGTGCTCCCGGGCCCAGGCGAGGGCCTCCGCGATGGTCGCCGCGGCCTCGTCGAGGCGGCCGGCCTCGATGGTGGCGCGCCAGCGATTCTTGAGCTCTTCAAAATGGTTCATCGTCGCTCTCTCTCCCGCTCGGCTACTCGTCGGTTAGATCCCGTAGATCCCGATGGCCCTGCCGGTTCTGGGCCTTCTTGAAGGCGATGAAATCCTCGACCTCGCGCTGCGCGTCGTGGGGCAGAGCGTTGAAATTCTCCACCAGACGGACGTCGCGCGGCGTGATGGACTCCTGGGCGATCTCTTCGAAGAACTCCCCCATGCTCATCTTGAACTCGGCGAGAATCCGGAAGAGCGTGTCCAGGCTGACCCGGTACTCCCCCTGCTCCATGCGCGACAGATCCGACTGCTGGATACCGAGCCGGGTCGACAGCTCGACCTGGGTCAGCTTGTGCTCCTTGCGGAGCTGCCGGATCTTGCGGCCGACGAGCTGGATCTGCTGAATTTTCTGCGATGCCTGCGACGCCACCTGTGACGCTTGCGATGCCGGCGCCGTATACGACGTCTGAGGCATCGGGGCCGCCTGGGGCACTGTCACGGCCGGGGGGTTCTGTTTGAGGCTCATATATGGCAGACTAGCATACAAGAAGGGCTGCTGTCTCGCATCCTACGGCGCCCCGGGCCGGCTGTCAAATCGCGGCCATCGACATGTAAGGTGGGGGAGTGCGCCGCTACGTCTTTCTTCTCCGTGAATTGGTGAAACGGGATTTCCAGAGCCGCTACGCCGGCTCCGTCCTCGGCTTCTTCTGGTCGCTGGTGCAGCCGCTGTGGATGCTCGTCCTCTACACCTTCGTCTTCTCGACGGTCATGAAGGTGCCGCTGGTGGGAACGCCCACCCGCTACTTCGCGATCTTTCTGTTCGGCGGGCTGTTGCCGTGGATGGCGGTCCAGGAAGGAGTGCTGCGCTCGGCCACGGCGATCACCGACAACGCCAACCTGGTCAAGAAGTTGCGCTTTCCGGCCGAGATCCTGGTGTTGGCGGTGGTGCTGGCGGCGCTGCTCCAGGAGGCGATCGCGGCGGCCGTCTACGTGGGCGCCCTGCTGTGGGTGGGCGAATTTTCGTGGGGCGGCCTGCCGCTGCTGCTGGTCGCCGTGCCGCTCCAGATCGGCCTGACCGTCGGTCTCGCCCTCGTCGTGGCGGCGCTGCACGTCTTCTTCCGCGACATGGCCCAGATCCTGGGGATGATGTTCAACGTCTGGTTCTACCTGACGCCGATCGTCTACTCCCTGGACCTCGTGCCGCAGCGCTACCGCGCCTGGCTGAAGCTCAACCCGTTGACCGCGCTGGTCGGGCTCTATCGGCAGGCTTTTCTGGGCGGACACCTCGAGATGGTCCCGGGAGCGGTCTCCCTGGCCCTCGTGGCGGCCGTGTTAACATCCGTCGGCTTTTGGCTGTTCCGCCGCCTCAAGCCGGCCTTCGTCGACGAAATCTGACGGCCGTGGCGCAGCGCTCCGGCCAGGGAGTCCCCTTGATGCACAATCCGAGCTCTTCCCTGCACGCCCCATTCCGTGCTCTCGTCCTCTCCGCCGCCTTCCTGCTCGCCGGGACCGCTGTGGCGGGCGCCGCCGCGCCGGCACCGGCTCCGACGCCCGCGAAGCCGCCTTCGCCGGCCGACCAGAAGCCGCCGCTCCCCTCGAAGCCCGTGCCGCCGGCCGTCGCCGCCGCCGCCGCGAAGAGCGCCGCGGCGCCGGCCCCCGGCCCCGCCGCCCTGGAGCCGCCGGACGGCAAATGGCTGACCGACGAGAAGGGGCGCCAGTATTTCGTCACTCCGGCGCCACGGCAGGAGGGGCTGTACCGCTGGGAGAATCCGGAGCACACCCGGGTGCGCCTCCCCTTCGGTTTGACCATGGACGTGGTCAACTATGACGACAAGAACTTCTACGTGAAGATCTACAAGCCCGATGACGCCCCGGCCGCTCCGGCGCCGCGGAATTCGCCGGAGAGCCTGGCGAAGATCGCCGACACCTACAAGGTCGACACCCCGTCCGCCCACCGCGTGAGCTTCGAGCCGTTCGACAAGGGGCTGCCGCGGCGCGGCCAGTGGCGCAACGGCTTCGTCGTCGCCGACATCAACGGCGACGGCCACCCCGACATCGTGCATGGCGTGCCGCGCAAGGGCGGCATCAAGCCGGTCATCTTCCTGGGTGACGGCAAGGGCAACTGGAAGCAGTGGGAGACCACCTTTCCGCCCGTCCCCTTCGACTATGGGGACGTGGCGGTCGGCGACCTGAACGGCGACGGCAAGCCCGACCTGGTGGTGGCGAGCCACCTGCGCGGCATCACCGCCATGCTGGGCGACGGCAAGGGGCACTTCAAGCTGTGGAGCGAGGGGATCGAGTTCAAGGAGCCGGGCACCGGCGAGACCAAGCCGCCCTTCTCCTCGCGGATGATCATGCTCTACGACTGGAACCACGACGGCAAGCTCGACATCCTGGCGGCCGGCGAGGGTCCGCGCCTCGCGCTCAGCCGTGCCAGCGCCGCCGACGACTCCTTCAACCAGGGAGCGCGCGGTTTCCGCATCTACCTGAACCAGGGGAACGGCACCTGGAAGACGCTGGGGGAGAAGAGCGATCTGTTCGGCGACGCGATCGCCGCCGGCGACTGGAACGGCGACGGCGTCGCCGACTTCGCCATGGGCAGCGACATCCAGGGCTCCCGGTCGATCCTCGGCCTCGGCCAGGCGGACGGCACCTGGAAGCGCGCCGACCTTGAAGGGGTGCGCCCGGGCTCTTCCGTCACCGCTCTGGCCTCCGCCGACTTCGACGGCGACGGCCGGCTGGACCTCGCGGTCGGCTACACCTCGGTCGAGGCCGGTGTCTGGCGCACCGGCATCGACATCTTCTATGCGCGCGCCAACGGCGTCTGGGAGCGCCGGGCGTTGGCCAATGAAGAAGGGCGCAATGGCATCTTCGCCCTCGCGGCCGGCGACCTCGACGGCGACGGCAAGAAGGACCTGGTGGGCATGACCGGCAACGGCGGCTCCTGGGTGTTCTTCGGCGACGGCAAGGGTGGGTTCGTGCGCGAGAACGGCGCCTCGGTCGCGGCGGGAGACAACGGCTGCCGCGGCTACCACGTGGTGCTGGCCGACCTCGACGGGGACGGCAAGGACGAGATCGTGGCGAGCTTCGCCGGCGAGGGCGTTTCGCAGGCCGGAGTGCCGCAGTGCGAGAGCGGCGGCAGCCTGCGCGCCTGGAAGGCGGTCAAAGCCGGCAAATGAAAGGGGTTGACAGCCCGCAGGAGCGTTGTTATTGTGCGGAAGCATAATTGGTTGGGGATTCCGACATAAGAGGGCCGTCGAGTCCCCTGGATGAGACCCTTATAACGAAGCGCTAAACAGGCTTTCGGGCTCTGAATCTTTCATCGGGAGGTGATGTCTTCCAGCAGGTTGCAGTTGCAGCTCAGTATCTCTCGTTTGGAAATTTGTTCGATTCAACGACTTAACCAGGAGATTGTCCTTATGAAGAAGATCGCGCTTTGCCTCGCCCTGACGAGCCTGCTGGCTCTGGGCGGTTCGGCAATCGCCGAGATCGGGACCATCGATGCGGTGCCGGCAGCCACGCTGCTGTTGCCCTATTTCGAGGTCGATCTTGCCAACCCGAACGGCATCACCACGCTGTTCTCCGTCAACAACGCCTCGGCGAGCGCTGCCGTCGCCCACGTCACCATGTGGACCGACCAGTCGATCCCGACCCTCGACTTCGACATCTACCTGACCGGGTATGACGTCCAGACCATCAACATCCGCGACATCTTCAACGGCAATCTGCCGCGTACCGCGGATGCGGGCTCCGATCCGAGCAACACGATCAGCCCGAAGGGCTCGCTGTCGCAGGACATCAACTTCCCGGGTGCCACCGGCCCGTGCGCCAATCCGTATCCGGCGACCGGCGCCTTGAGCGCCACCCTGATCGACCACATCCGCAAGTCGCACACCGGCCTGTCGTCCGCCCTCTACGGCGGC